>ERZ1292637.34-Hain-H14-01um-R3-34-length-82875-cov-16_pt1 | contig 50309 bp, 92 predicted proteins | sample MGYA00564405_ERZ1292637 | MGnify/ENA primary metagenome ERZ1292637 (study PRJEB36523, sample SAMEA6512645) | groundwater metagenome | collected 2019-01-09 | study: AquaDiva: Metagenomics assemblies of 32 groundwater samples | reverse complement strand
TCGAGTACCGCCCCCAGTTGGGGGGGGTCCTCGACCTCGGCCGTCACGACCAGCAGATCAGCCATTGGCTACAGCGAGCGGTCGTAGCCGCGGGCGCTCACGACGAGCGGCTGGAAGTTGGTGGGGGTCCCGGTCGCGGTCCACGCGATCTGCGTGAACGCCTGGATCGTCGAGGTGGACGGGATGTACAGCTGTTTCACCTGCGAATCGCTGGTGCCGATCGACATCGCCGGCAACGCTCCCCCCACCACATCGGTGTAAGTGCCACCCAACGTGGTGGAGTGGGTGAGTTTGAACGTGATCGTGGGGGTGGTGCCGCCGTTGACCTGCGGCAGCCACGCATACAGCGCCCCACCGAAGGTGGTGGCGCCGCCGTGGGGGGTGTTGTCGTCCTCCGGACCAACCCCGGACGTGCCGGTGAGCAGCGTTTTCGGGGACAGCAGGATGACACCCTCGTGGTAGGCGGCGCGGGCCATCACCTCCGCCTTGATCGACGACTCTTCCTTCGTCCCGAAACCCTTCGAGTATTTTCCGAAGGAGGCGGGCATGCAGTCGGCCAACGCGCCCGCGGCGAACCCCTTCGGGAAGCTGCCGGTGAAGAACGGCGACTGGCGGCGCTTCAGCTCGAACATCGACCGTTCGTTGACGGTCGACAGCATCCCGTCGATCTTCCAGTTGACCTTGGAGATGCCGGGGAGGGAATCCTCGACCTCCATACCGAGACCGGTGCCGTCGGCGTTGTCGGTGTCGACATCACCGTCGAACTTTTTGACGTTCCCGGTGATCATGTAGCGGTCGATGATCACGTGCCCGTACTTGCCGTGCGATGCGCCGGAGGCGCGGATGTTGAGGTCCCAACCAGCCATGACTGTCAGTTCTCCTTACCGGCCGTGACGGCGGTCGAGGTGGTTTTCTTGGTGCCGCTACCGGACGGTGCGGACGGTTTCGGAACAGCCGGGACCGCGGCGGGTGGGTCGTCTTTGCGGTCGTCGATCAGCGGCCCCTGTTGACCGCCCGCGCCGGCGAGTAGCTCGACGACGACGGGGGAGTCGGGGACACCGACGAACACGGCGGACGCTCCGGGCCAGCCGGCGTCGCCGTCGGGGTGGTAGTGGGCGAGGTCCCCGGTGCGCCGGTTCTGCCGGTGGAAGTAGCGCCGCACCGGCCAGTCCTTCGCGGCGGGGTCTCTGGGTTCAGCCATGACGGGGTGGGACCTCCACACGACGAAAAGGGGGCTGAGGTTGGGCCGAATGGGTGCGTCGGCGGGTTGGTGGCTAACAAACGCCGGGAACCCGCGACAATCGGTGTATGGCGACATCGCGTACGCGCGGGACAGACGGCACCGGCCGACCCCGGAAGGTTCGGACGGTGTTCGAGGCCACGGTTGTTGTCGCAGCGGTGGCGGTGGCGGTGTGGGGCACCTACGGCGCCCACACACCCGCGGCCGCTGTCACCGCCACCCCGAGTGTTGTGACACCCGACCCGGCTGACGCGATCGTCGCCTGGGGCAACGGTGGTGGCGGTGAACACGCCCATCGGGTGGCGCGGGCCATGGCGCTGGTCGGGACGGCCGGCGGCGATGCGTCGCTGGCGCGGGCGTACTGCACCTCTGCGGGCGAGGTGGTGGCGGAGGCACAAAAGTTCCGGCCGATCCCCGACGCCGAAGCTGAGCGGCACTGGTCCCGGGGGTTGGGCTACGCCCGGGACGCCGCCCGTTCATGTGTGTACGCGGCGACGACCGGGGACCAGCAGGCGTGGCGGGATGTGATCGCCACATCCCCGTTGGTCAAAGCCGAGTTCGAGCAGGCCACGGCGAGGATCGAAGCCATCCAGGCCGGCGGCTAGTTCGAGCCGAGCTCGAAACCGACCGACCCGTTCAGGTAGCGGCCATGGTTACGGCGCACCGCCATCGGGCCTTTCGTGTTCGTGACCGCCACGTTCAGGCAGAAGTCGCCGCCACACAGGTCGTACAGGTCGTCGCGGATGTCCTCATCGAGCATCGTGGCCACGATCAGACCGTCGGTGGCGAGCAGCTCACCGAGCGCGTCCCACCCGGCGTCCTGATCGGATGCGACGTGGAACAGATCGACCCTCAGCATCCACTTCGCGTAGGTCCCGACGTTCCGCTCCAAATCGCCGGACGTCGGTTTCTCCGGTGTGGGGCACCAGAACGGGACGGTGAACGGCGACTTCTCAAACCAGTGGCTGTTCCACCCGGCCGGCAGCATCACCGGATCCAGCCGGCCCACAACCGCCTCACAGATCTGCTTGTACGAGGCCATCAGGCGGCCCGTATGTTCGCGGCCCGCCAGGCTTTGACCTCGTCGGGGATGTACGCGTCCAACGCCATCCGGGCCAACTCGAACGGGTTCGCCATCTCGGCGCCTCGGGAGTAGCCGTCTTCGTTGGAGATGATGTCGATGCCCTGCAGCAGCGCCACCGACAGGATCTGTGTTGCCGTCCCCGCAGCCTCCGGGACGTCAACCCAACCCCACCTGGTGGTGGCCCGCACCCCCGCTTTCAGCCCGACGGGGAACAGCGGGTCGTAGCCTGTGGCGGTGAGGGTGGTGTGGGGGAATCCGTCGACCGGGTTGAACGGCTCCGCCTGCCACGCATCGTCGGCGAGCGCAACCCATGCGGTACCGGACCACACTTCCACGGTCAGGTCGTCGGGGTCGGCGAAATCCCCAACCCGCACGGTGCGAGGGTCAGACGCGCAGTACACCCGCCCGGTCGGGGCTTCGTCGCGCCAGAAGTGGCGGACGATGTTCAACTGCGGGCAGGAACAGATACCGTCCACAATCCGGGACGCCGACCCGATGGCCCGCTCATAGTCGGCCTGTTTCGCGGTGGTTTTCGCCCCCAGCGTGGCCTGTAGCTCCTCGTACGGCAGATACCCGTGGACGATCACCACGCCACCTGCACTCGTGCGGGTAGCAGACCGGACAGGTGCAGCACCTGCCACGCCGCAGAACACAGGCAGCGGGCCGACGGGGCTTCCACAACCGTCAACCGGCCGATCGGCGCCCGTACACCAGTTTTCGGGTCACGTGGTAGCCACGACTCGACCTGCGCGCACACCGCATCCGACATCACCTCAACGACCGCGCTGTCGGTGGGCATCGCATCGTCGTCGATGTCGTACACCGCACCCGTCAACGCCGAATCCACCACCAGCGACGCACGAGCCAGGAGGACGGCGGCGTTCGCCGGCGGGTAACAACCCAGCCAGGCGGCGAGAGCTTCGACGTCCGCATACACACGGGCCACCAGCCACCCCCTACCGTTGCTGTCGTCTCAATCGGGGCGGGTTAGCCGGCGAGCATCAGCCGTAGACGGCCCTCTAGACGCGCCTGGTTGATCTGTTCCGGGGTCATCATCGCCAGCTGTTCGCGGGTGATCTGTTGGTCGGGTTGCCCGGTGAGGGGGAACTCGTGCCACTCATCAGCGAGAGCGACGGCGACCCGGTCGAACCGCACCGGGCCGGTGTAGGTGAGGTCGGCGGCGGTGGCGTCGTATTTCCCGGTCACGTGCGGCACAAACCCAGGGTGTTGCAGCGCCCGCGCCAGGGACTCCACCTCGCGGTGAAGGTCCGGGATGGTCTCGGACTCGCCTACCAAATAGACCGCGCATGGCTCCCGGTCGGCGTGCCCGTCCGGGTTGAACGTGGCCACCGCGAACGCCCGCGCCTCCACCGGCCCCCGTGCCACCTGGACACCTCGATCGCCCGTTCGAGGACCAGCCCGCGCTGTGCGGGTGCCCATCCGGTGACGTCGTCGCCCAGGTAGCACAGGGTGAGGTGGAGCCGGTCGGGGCTTTCACCGCCGGGGACCGCGAGCGCGGCGGCGGTGGTCGCGTCCGGGAGGAGCGCGACCATGCCGCCGGTGCTCACCCGGCCCGCCGTGGTGGGCGCTTCGGCTTCGGAGCGGCCTCGTCCCCGCTGCTGGCGAGCGCGGCATCCTCGGTCCACGGGTTGCCGTCCTCGTCGACCCGCAAGATCAGACCCTTGGCGACCCGTTCCGCGATGGACTCCGGGAGCGGCAGATCCATCGCAATGACGGACCCGCCCTCCCCACGGAACAGACCGGTTACCCGGCCGGCCATCACGCGGTCCGGGGCATCCGGAACACCGTGATGGTGCCGGTGGTGCCAGACCCGAAGTCCACCTCGAGGTCGCCGTTGTTCTGGATGAACCGGCCGGACTCGAACGGCCCGAACCAACGCACCCCCGACGTGGCGACGACGGTGCCGGTGAGGGCTCCCTGACCGGCAGCGATCGCTGGCGGGTAGTCACCGGCGCCGATGGTGACGACCTTGTCGGCCCCAGCGGTGTTGGCGACCCGGATGACGGTCTCCTCCGGAACACAGTTCGAGACCTTGACCCCGTTGGTGACGAGGGTCGAGTCGATGGTGGTCCCGGCTACGTCGACGACGGAGCTGTTCGGGGCCCACGCGGTTGGAGTTACGGCAGTGCGAGCCATCTCTGATTCTCCTATTTACGGAATGGATTAGGACTGAATGGCAGTCGCGTATGCCAGGGATTCCGGCCGCACAACTTTACAGCCGTATAGGGAAAGTCCCTTAATTGCGTCGGAGAAAGACGACTCCGGCCGGTACGCCTCCGACTTAGCGATCTGCGTAGCCCACGTGATCGCGGCGGAGGTGCCGGCGGTGACGATGGAGTTGTTCGCCGTCGGGGTCGGGGTGTTGTTCGACATCAAGATGTCGAACCCGGCCGCCCGGCCGACCTGGCCGTTGCGGAGCCCCTGCTCGGTGCCCGACTCGTTGACCTTCACGAAGCGGGGGTCGCGGAGCATGACGCCGTGCAGCCACGGCGGCAGCACCGCGTAGCGGCCCATCTGCGGGACGTTGGCCTCGTCCAACTTCACCTTCAGCGGGATCAGGATCTCGTTGTACGCCTTCGCGGCCTCCGCATCCCACGAGGTGGGGGAGGTGAGGTCGATGGTCACCGCGGACACCACGTTCGCGGCGGCGGCCTGCGTGTACAGGGAGGCGACGTACTGGTCCTGGACGTCGGCGAGAGCGTAGGCGGCCTCGTCGGTGGCCGGGCCGATCACATCACCGGCGGCCTGCCGCTGGTTGACGTCGTCGACCTGGAACGCCCAGTACTTGCACTGGTCGATCACGAGGGTCCGCTGGCCGTCGACCAACTGCTCGGGGACGATGGTGGTCGATCCGGGGACATAGTTCCCGACGGTCGGCCGGGAAATGCTGGTGATCCGGACGGTGTCACCGGACTGCGAGATGTCACCCTCGTAGTCGGTGTTGACGATGCCGGGGCCGGCGTAGATGAGGGTCTTCCGGAGCGCGGTCAGTAGCGCCGCGTGCCAGATCTCGGGCACGTACGATGAAATTGCCATTGTAAGTTTTTCTTCCTGAACTTGGTGTATACTGCACAAATGGACAGAGAAGAACTCGCCCGCCTCTACCAGGAGGTTGGGACGTTGAGTCGTCTCGGAAACCGACTCGGACTGTCGATAGGCGGCGCCAGGGGGCGACTCCTCGCCGCTGGCATCCCGATCCAGGACCAGCGGCGACGCCACGACGAAGCCGCTGGGGGCGTCACCACTGAGGAAGGCGAGGAGTGGAAGCGCCGCTACGTCGTAGCCGGTTCGGTAACCGCTCTAGCCCGCGAGATGGGCAAACACCCGCAGACCATCCGGTACCACCTGCGCAAGCACGGGGTGCCGATCCGCAGCACTGGCTTCGCCGCGCCCAGAACCGTGCCAACCGCCACCGGGGCGGACCACGGCAACTGGAAGGGCGGTCTCGTGATGCACTCCGATGGCTACATCACGGAGTACGCACCGTGGCATCCCGCCGCATCTGGCCAGAAGGGCTACGTGCTCCAACACCGGCTAGTGATGGAGAAGACGCTCGGAAGGTTCCTGACCTCCGACGAGTTGGTGCATCACAAGAACGAGGACAAAGCGGACAACCGGCCGGAGAACCTTGAGGTGACAACCCGCTCGCACCACATGAGCCACCACAAGGACGGCTTCCCGAGAGACGAGCTAGGTCGGTTCTCTTACTGAGCTATCCGCCGAGCAGGGTGCGAAGCTTGCCCGCCTTGCGGGCCTCTTCGATCTGCTCCGGTTTCATGCCCCGAACTTGCTCGAGGGTCAACTGGTCGGATCCGCCGGTCCTGCCGGGGATCTCCGCACCGCTACGGGTCGCCACCGGGGTGACCTTCAAGCGCGGGTTCTGCTCCACTGCTGCCGCGACGGCCGACTCCAGGTCGGCTCCGAATGTGGCGGAAGTGGGGTCGAGCTTGGCGAGGGCGCCGTTGGCGGTGAGGACCGCTTCGGTGAGGCCGGGATCGGCGGATGCCTTCGTCAGGATGGAGGGGAGCGCGGCCCGGATGGTGAGGTTCCGGATCTCCGCGTCCTTCGCCGCCGACACCCGGACGGTTTCAGCTTGGGCGGCGGTGAGCTGCTCGGTGAGCTTCGCCGGGTCGGGGGGCTGGTTGGCGTCGGGGTTGAAAATGGCGCCGATCTTGGCGATCTGTTCCTGCATCGCCTTCAGCTCGGCGGTCTGCTTCTCCCGGGCGGTCTTCTCCGCCGCGGTGGCCTGTTCCTGCTCGCGTAGCTTCGTGCGGTAGCCGGCGGCTTCCTTGCGGACCTTCGCCAGTTCGGCGTTGTCCCCGTCGCCTTCCTTGGGGTCCGCCGGTGGGGCGGGCTGCTTCGGGGGGATGTCCGCCGGGGACGGAGCGGCGGCGGCAGGCGGGGCAGCGGCAGGTGCCGGTGTGGGGTTCGCGGGGGCGCCCGACGGGGGAGCGGCCGGGTCGGCGGGAGGTGCAACAGGGTTCGCGGGGGCGGTCATCAGGGGATCTCCGGGGCGGGTCGAGGCAGCCACCGGGGCTGCCCTGCGGGGTTACCTCGCCACCAGGGCGAGGCTCTTGCGGGGGGACGGGGTAGACGCGGGTGCGCTCACGCAGCGACATGCCACGTGCTGAGCACCTGGCGGGGGAAACGGGGGGTTGGAGACGGACCACACCGACCCGTGCCTCGCGGCACAGTCAGGCGTCGTTCTGTCGTCCAGCACCGCGACCCATTTCAGGTATTGGTGTCGGCGGGCGAGGCGGTCGTAGTCGCGGGCGATCCGCGCCCGCCGTATCCCCGCCCGCCGGTGCGCATCCAGGTAGGTGCGTTCCCGGCGTAGACCGGCGGTGAACCGGCGTTCCGTCGCCGTCCGGGTGAGCCGTTTCGCCGCCGCCAACAGATAGCGGGCCCGCATCGTCGGCTCGTTCGATGCGGTCAGGCGGGTCATGGACACCGCCCCGCCACGGTCCCGAGGACGTGCAGCGGCAGGTGTGGGTGAGCCCCATCTGGTGCGGCCGGTGAGTGGCGGGTCGAGGGTGAGCCGGCCGGCGGCCCGCACAGCGCGCCTGGACAGGCCGAGGCTGGTGAGCTGGCCCACCAGCGAGGCTGGTAGCGCCACAGCGGCCACGGCGGTGGTGGTGGCCAGGTATGCGGCCACCACGGCGATCGCGGCCTGCTCAGCGAGGTTGAGACCCTGGGGCTCCGACCGCGGGTCCTGGTACGGATCCACCAGGATCGGTGCCGTCATCCGGTGTCACCTGCCCGTCACCCGCGACCGGTTCGACCGCCTCGATCTCGCCTTCGATCAACGCGACTTCTTCGGCGATCTGGTCGCCGTCCCAGTCGTTGTGCACCAACTCCACCAACGTGCGGGTGGACGCGGCTTCGGCGGCCCGCAACATCTGCGCCGTCTGCGCCCGGGTCAACTGCGAGTCGGACACGGTGTCGGCGAACTGGACGGTGATATCGGCGTCCAGGTTGTTGGATGCCCCGAACTGGGCGTTGTCGACGGCCAGCAAGATCTTGGTGAGGTCGAGGACGCCCCGGTTCCAGTGCCGCAACTTCCCGTTGCGGGTGTTTTGGGTGCGGTTCTGACGGGCCCACGACTCCGTCGCCGTCTGCGTGGACGAGCTGGGATCCAAACCGAACGTCTGCAAGCTGTAGCCGGCGCCACCGACGATCCGCTCGAGCAACGCCGTTGCGGTCGCGGCGTGCTCCTCAAACCGGATCTTGAACTGGGTCATCTCCAACTGCAACGGCCCATCCGGCGGACACACCAGCCCGACGTACAGTTCCCGGTTCAGATCAAACTCCGCGCCCCGACCCAAACCCTTGTTGTCGAGCATGTGTTCCGGGACATGGATACGGGCCTGGCCCAACCGGATGTCCCGGAGCCAGGAGTTCCATGTTTGGTCGAGGGCGTCGAGGGCGCCTTCGACACCGGAGATGTCGGGTGCCCCTAGGTCGCGGGCGGCGGGCAGATGGCGCCACACCTTCGAGCGCTGGTTGGCGACTCCGACGACGTCGAGCATGTCGATACCGGTTTCGACACCGGACCCGCGTTGGTCGTCGGAGAACATGCCCTCGCCGACCACATCCGACGTCTCGGGGTGCGCGTCAAGGGGGACCATGCGGCCGAGGTTGCGGTGATCACCGAGGTAGGCGGCGTGCCAGATGACACCGCGCTCGTGGAGCTCGAAGTGCCGAAGCACGGTGCCGGCGTCGTCCCACTCCCGAACGAACATCACCTCACGCAGATACCCGTAGCTGTACACCGGGAACGCCGCGTCAGCATCCACAACGGACAGCAGCGGGCCGTCCGGGTCGATATCCCGATCCCAACCCACCCGCAGATACGAATGGCCGAGTGCTGAGCACGCTTCGGCGCCCTCGTGGAGTTGGGTCGCCGCCCGGTCGCTGAGCAGCGTGTCGATCCGTTGCTGCGTCGCCGCATCCGCCTCCGCGTTGCCGACCAGCACCGTCGGGGGCTGACCGAACACCAGATCGGCCGAAACCTGCGCGATCTCCGACGCGACCGGGACGTGCAGCTTCGGCTTATCCTCACCCGGGCGAGACCGCTCCCCCCAGAAAAACTTCGACAGCGCCGGAATGACGCCCTGCCAGCTCCGCTCCGTGGCGCTGCCACCGCTGTAGCCGCCGTACACCTGGGCCAGCATGTCCGGATCCGAAGCCCACCACGCACTCCACCGGCAGAGATCTGTGTGGACCCTCTCCAACGACTTCGGTGGCCAATCCGAACCTGCAGCAGGTAGCACGGAGGGTCTCCCCTCCGAGCATGGATTCAGGCGACAGCGGTGAGGGGGATGAGACGTTCCCAAGTCGATCTTGACGTGCGGCATGCGTACCTGAGGGCGTCGAGCCCGTGGTCCGCCTCTTTCACCGGCTGGTCGACGCCCTTCTCCGCGGCTTTCGAGTCCCACACATAGCCGGGGACCTCATCGAGGAGCTCCTTGCACGACTCGTGGATGACGAGCTTGCCGGTGGCGAACAGCGACGCCACCAACTTGATCCCGTCAACGACCGCGTTGTCCGCGTAGATGACCCGCTTGATCTCACCGTCGCGGATCATCGTCGCGCGGAAGTCAGCAGCAGCCGGGTCGATAGCGATCCAGGTCGGATCATCGGGTGGTATCCACTTCCGCAGCGCCGTCGAGTACTCGGCGTTCGTCATCGTACGCCCCGTCGTGCGGGAGTCGTGCCGCCACTCGCGGGTGGCGATCAGCCGGCGGTCCTGGGTGACGCCAAGCATCACCGCGTGGAAGGCGTTCGTCGTGCCAGGGTCTACGCCGAGCGCGGGCAGCCACCATATCGGCGGCAGCGGGCCGCGCACGACGTGCTTGGCCTCGTCGAACATCTGGTAGATGGCGCCCTCAGCCTGCACCCACCTGCCGAGCACATTTCGCTGGTAGAACACCCCGCTCATGGCGGCCTTGATGTTAGCGACGATGTCCGAGTCGAGTTTGGTGTTGTCGTCCAGCAGGAAATGCCACTGCCGCAACCCTAGGTTCGGGTCGTTCTCCCGGAGCAAATACTTCTGCCGCAGCCAGTGCCGGGGCCCAGCGGGGTTGGTCGTGAGGACCATGCGACTGCCCGGCACCGACATCCGAGCCATGGCCTGTACCACAAATTCCTCGGGAATCAGCGTGGCCTCGTCGATGGCGATCAGGTATGCGGTCAACCCTCGGAGCTTGCCCTCGGCGAGGGCGTTGGGGGCTCCGATGAGGTGGACCGTGCGCCCGAGGATCGTCGCCACGGACGAGCCTCTGACGTGATGGACTTGGCGGGCGATCGGACCGAACAAGGCCGGATCTTGCAACGGCAAGATCAAGTTGCGTTCGATGGTCGGCAAAGTACGCCCGCACGCCAGAATGAGCCCGTGGTCCGGGGCGTCCGCGATGCCGATCAGGAAAGACACCAAACTGGCCACGGTCTTTCCGCTACGGACCGCCCCGTGCCAAAGCCCGACACGCGCGTCGAGCGACCCGACGATGCTCCGGACCTGCTTCGGGGTCAACGGCAGGTCATCAAGCAGACTCAAGACTCCGGCTCGCCCATGGCAGCGCTGAGCGCCCGCAAACCATCAGCCATACCGAGGATCAAACCCCTCGCCTGATCAACGTTGTTCAGATCGGCAGGCTGCGGTGGCAGGTTCAGGCCGAGCAGCCGTGCCCGCTGATCCATCAACTTCAACGCCCGGTCGATCGCCCACGTATCACCCTTGAGGCACTTCGCCCAGATCGCCCGCTGCAACTGGTCGTACCGGTCAGCCTCAAGGTCGCGGGCCGCGACAGCGTCTTCACGGGGGTATTCCTTCATGAACGAGCAGAATTGTTCGTAGGCCCTGGCCGCTGACGAGTACCCGAGCTGCTGGGCGATCGCGTCCCAGCCGAGACCAGCCCGACGGAGCTGCACGCACTGGGCGTCCCGCTCGCGGCGCGCGACCGCAGCTGCGGTCGTTTGCGCCGCCCGTCCTCGTAGTGGCCGTTTCTTCGGTTGCCTAGCTTCGGTTGTCACGGCTGCACCGTGAAGTCGTGCTCAACCCCGTCACGGGTGGGGATGGCCCCGGTGTGTTCCTGGTAGCGGCGCAGAATGACGTCAGCGTATTTCGGATCAAGCTCGATCAGCGCGGCGGTGCGGCCGGTGGTGTGGCAGGCGATCAGGGTGGACCCGGAACCGCCGAAGGGGTCGACCACGAGCTGGCCGGGGTCGGTTGAGTTCCCGATGTGCCGGGCGATGAGCTCGACCGGCTTCATCGTCGGGTGTTCCTTGGACCGCTTCGGACGGTCCGCCTCATGGATGGTGTCCTGCTTGCGGTCCGCGAGGGCGTGGTGCGCTGCGCCCGGTGTCCAGCCGTAGTAGACGGGCTCGTGGCGGTAGTGGTAGTCGGAGTGGCCCATGACGAACTGGTCCTTGACCCAGATCAGCATCTGCCGGTACACGCCGAGGTCTATCAACGCCTGCCCGAAGATCATCGTCAGCGGCCCCGCCGGGGCCGCTACATACCAACAAGCCCCTGGGCTGGTGTGCGTCAGAGCGAGAGCGAACACCGACCGCAGGAAGTCGTCGAGGCCGTCGGCGTCGAGTGCGTCGTTCTCAATGGTGAGGGCGTCGGCGGTTTTCCCGACGTAGGAAACCCCGTAGGGCGGGTCTGTCCACACCATGTCAGCCGAGCCCCCCCCCAGGAGTGTCTCCCAGGTGTGGGTGTCGGTGGAGTCGCCGACAGCGAGGCGGTGTGGGCCGAGGTGCCACAGGTCGCCAGGCTTAGTGACGGTGTCCTTTGGCAGGATCGGGACGTCGTCGGGGTCGTTCAGCGCGGGCGGAACCTCGTCCGGCTGGAGAGCCCGTTCGAGTTCCGCGATGTCGCCCGGGTCGTAGCCGGTGCCGTCCAGCGTGTCGAGGTCGGCGAGGAGTTCGAGGAGGAGCCGGTCGTCGTAGGTGCCCAGATCGGAGGTCCGGTTGTCGGCGGCGACGATGCGGACGCATTGGTCGTCGTCGACGTCGACGGTGACTGCGGCGATGGTGTTCCAGCCGAGGTCTCGGGCCGCTTTGAGGGTGTGGTTGCCGGCGAGGACTTCGGTTGGGCGGCCGGTGTGGGTGCCGGTGTTGACGACGATCGGTTTGTACTGGCCGTTGACGGTGAGGGATTGTTTGATGCGTTCGATGTCGCCGATGCGGGGGTTGCGGTGGAACATCCGCAGGTCTGAGGTCGGGTAGTGGGTGACTTCGAGTTCCGCGGGTTTCGGCATCGTTGGGGCTCGGGTTTCGGTGGGCTCTCCGCCTCCGGGACGGTAGAGGTGGCCTGGCCGGGTGTCTCCTGGACACGTCGGAGGCCGGGGGATGGGGAAGGTTGTGCGGTTAGTGCTGGGCGCGCATGAGCTGTTCGTAGGTGTCGCCGTCGAGGTTGATGCCTACGGTGATGGGCTGCTGCGGGTCGGGGTCCGCCGACTCGGCGCGGATCATCTGGGCGTCGTTGTAGACCTCGTCCGGGGTGCAGCCGGTTTCGAGGGAGTCGAGGGAGTCGAGGAGGTTCCGCACGCGTTGGGCGATCATCGGTGGACGCTCCCGTAGATGTTGCCGCTCTCGCCGCCGCTGTCCCAGGTCATCGTTGGCCTTTCGTGAATCCGAAGCGGGTGTGCTTGCTGAGGTGGCGTTCGGCGTCGACTACCGCGTCCCGGTGTCGTCCGCGCCACTCCGACGCTTCACAGGAGGGGACACGGCAGGTCCACCGCCACGCCGACCCGTCCTTGTAGACAGCTACCGGGGGAGGAGAAGCGGGCATGAGTTCTCCAGTGTGCGGAGACGGAACTGGTACCGTCGTCGTTGTGACTACGGCGACGCCCGATCCACGTGACGAAGTTCGGTCCCTGCGGTTCCGCAAGGGAGGCGTCGCAGCTGTACAGGCGGTCGCTGACCGAGACGGAATCTCGTGGACGGAGGCTGCGCGGCGGCTGTTGGGCTACGCGGTCTGGAAGATGCCTGAGGGCTGGCACCCCGGGAGAATCCCGAAGCCGTAGCCAGGGGTGGCTCGGCGGCGCCGCATCCGCAACCCCAGCGGGGGGCTGGGGTGGGTGGTGTACGGGGGCGCTCGCCGAGCCGGCCGGAAGGTCAGAGCAGGCTGAGGCCGCGCGCCGTCGCCACGGTGAGCGCGAGCGCCATCAGAAACACCGAGGCGTGGATGAGGGAACAGCAGCGTTGAGCAACCATGTCGACGATGACCAGGATGAGGGCGGTGAGGCAGAGCAGGAACAACACCACCGAGAGAGACACCGGGCCTCCCCGACGAAGTTATGTCAGGCCGATCGCCCACGCTCGGTCACGTCGTCACCCGCGTCTGCTCGATCGCTTCGGTGAGCGCGCAGACCGACCCGTTGATGACCTGCTCGGCGTGGCGGCGGATGATCTCATCGAGCGAGGTGCCGTCGAGCTGCACATGCACGGTGATCCCGCTGCCGGCGTTTTCCCCGGCGGTTCTGGGCTCCGTGGTGATCACAATCGGGATGTCGATCGGCTCCGAACAGCTCGGACACGTCACGGAGGTCGACGCCATCAGTACCGCCCCTCAGCCAGGATGCGACGCAGCGTCAGTGTGCGTTCCACCGCCGGATGCACCCACACCGTCCCCGGGTCGTCGCCGCGGACTACTTCGTATCGGTCGCGGCGGCCATCTGACAGCACCAGATCGATCACGTCGCCGGTGCGGATGATCGGCGCCGACTCCGGCACGAACACCCCCAACGCGGTCACCGGTCGCCGGCGGCGCGGGCCCGGAGGATCAGCGACACCCACGTCCCCACGGTCGGGGTGTCCCACCCGGCCAACCAGTCGATCATCTGCCGGTCGTAGTCGCCCAGCTCGACACCGGCCAGGGCGTCGGTGAGCGCGGCGACCCGGTCGGCCCGTAGCTCGGCCCGCCATCCTTCGCGGCTGAAGTCGGGTGCGGGTGGGCGTTGGCCGAACGGCTCCCGGTAGTTGAGCGGTTCCGAGTCCAGCGGGCCGGTCAACGATCCACCATCCCACCAGGGGCCGACGGTTCGACACCTTCGACCACGGACGCCAGCACATGCGTCGGCGACCGGTCCACGTCGGTCCGGGACCGGTCGTACCGGAGCGTGGTCTCGATCTTCTCGTGACCGAGCATCCGCTGAACCTCGCGGATGTCCGCCCCCGCGTCCAGGGCGAGCGTCGCCGCGGTGTGCCGGATGGAGTGCGGCGTGATGCGCTTCTCGATACCTGCCCGCGCTACGAGCTTCTGCAGACGGTGGGAGACCTCGCCGCGCGCCGCCGGGCCGCCTCTGCGGTTCAGGAACATCGCACCGGTACGGCCGGCGAGGTAGCGGTCCAGCGCCTCAGCGGCGGGCGCGGCGACGGTGAGGCGGAACCGCTTCCCGCCCTTCCTGGTCACCCACAGCGTCCGGTGGCCACGCTCGACCCGCATGTCGGTTGTCCGCGCGGAGCAGATCTCCGAGACGCGGGCGCCGGAGTAGAACAGCATCCGCACGAGCGCCGCGTCCCGTGGGCCCGCTTCGTCGGCGACCGCGAGCAGGCGTTGGAACTCGTCCAGGTCCAGTCCGACTGTGGTGGACTCGTTGGCGATCTTTGGGCGTTTCACGTTGTCCAGCGGGTTCAGTGCCACCAGGTGGTCGAACTCTTGGGTGCCGAACCGGTAGAACGACGACACCACGGTCAGCTTGCGGTGCACTGTCGCGGCGGCGTAGGTGCGGCCGGTGCTGCCGTCCTCGAGGAACCGGCGGTAGCCCCGAAGGTGGTGTGCGGTTGCGGTGAGCGTGTCGATGCCGAACTCGTCGCACCACGCGAAGTAGGCGGTGAGGTCGCGGCGGTAGGCGGCGCGGGTGTTCTCGCGGTCCTGGGCGAGCAGCCACGCGGAGGCGATGCGGTCCCGCGCGAAGGGCTCAGGTACGGCAACTGTGCGGCTGGACGTCGGGTAGACGACCAGCCCGGGTTCCCCTGGTTGATCACTAACAATTTGGGCCATAGGAGAAATTATGCACGATTCGGGGTTTGGCCGGTAGCCGACATGCGGAATGCCCCCGCCGCAATCGGGGGCATTCCGGTGTTGGAGGTGTTGCGCATCCGAAGATGCATCCGCAGCTATGGGCCAGGGGCCTCGGCCGGGGACACTGGACACGATACCCCGTGAGGGCAGTCGTTCCACGAGTTGTCGTAGTCGATCCACACGAGCCGGCCGTCGAGCAGCCCGACGTTCTCCGGTTTCTTGTCCGACGGGAACAGGGCGCCGATGCCGTCGTAGTCGAGTTCCCCGGCGGGTGGTGGGTCGCAGCTCGGGTAGACGTTGATCAGGCCGAGCCATGACCAGCGGACCGGGCACACGCCCGTGGTGCCGGACCATTCGGCCTCGGACAGGTTCGCTTGGATGCCCCGGGTCACCGACCAGAGGACGCCGCGCAGGCCGCCGCTGTAGGAGCGCGGCGACGGAACCTTGATCGCCCACCGGCGGGTGACCAGCACGGTGCGAGTGATGCCCCGGTGGATCTGCACAGGCGTCCTTTCCGCTGCACGGCTGTTTCGTACCGGCGTTCGATTGTCTCTCGCAAACCCGGCCATGACATGGGACAATCCAGGGTGAGGTGTACGGAGGTGACCTCGCATGCCCATACCCCTGCAACGAAGACCCGACTACGGCCTGGACTGGGCGTTCCTGTCGTTCAACATGCTCATGCGCCGCGCCGGTCAGCGCTGCGAGTGCACGGGCGAGTGTTCCGGCGTCAACGGGCACCTGGACCCCGGCGACGGGCGTTGCCGGAACCGGCACGGTCAGCCCCGGTGGTCCGGTGGCCGGCTGCGTCACGACCGGCGGCCGGTGATCCTGTCCCTCGCGCATCTGGATCACGATCCGGCTGGTCGGGATCCCTCACGGATGTTGATCCTTTGCGAGGGGTGTCACCTACGCCTCGACGCCAACCAGCACTGGGCTACGCGGCGCCGGAACTTCGAGGAGCAGGCGGGTCTGATTGCCCTGTTCGACCTCGTCTAGGCTTCTACTCTGTCTTCCCCTTGCCAGGGGTTGCGGATGACAGCGCGGTACCGGTGTCCATTCCCGGGCCGCGCTGTTCCGCTTCTGTGCGCACCGCGTCCCCTGGGAGGACCGTCCGCTCTCCCCGGAGGGAACCGGTGGTGCCCCGGACCGGGCGGCGGGCGCTCAACCGGCGCTGAGAGTCGCGCGGGGCGTACCAGGCGCCACCCGATCCGGGGGTATTTCGACGGCTGTGCACCCCTGCGAGGCCGGCGAAACTCTAGAAACTCAGGTCAGGGCGGGGTGCGAGCCCGACACCGTGAATGCTGCCATGGCTCGTTCCGGGTCGGACAGCAGCAGATCCCGGTGTGCATCCAAGGCGTGGTTCGCGGCGACGTAGTACGTCCGGTCACGGCGGGCGATCATCCGGGCGTCGCACATGCCGCAGACGACGAGGACCGGATCACGGGAGCCATCCACACCGACCCCCCGACAACGAGGAACGCCCCGAGCCGGGGGGCTTCGGGGCGTGGGACTGGCTAAGACGAGTCATGCCGTAGGCACAATCCGTCCCACGGCACGGACGGTACACGGAACAAGCCCCGCCGTCACGAGAGCCCTGAACTTGACGGCGTGTCGTCGGCGCCGGCGCCGTTACGGCGACCCAGAAAGTCCTGCACCTCGCGCAGCGTGTAGCCCTCCAGATGGCATTTCAACCTGACGGTTTCCCCGTCCCGGCGGATGCCCCGGGCCGTCCACATTCGCACCGCCCGCGCACTCACACTTCCCAGCTTCGCCACGTCCTCCGTTGTCAACCAGACCGCTTCGTCGTAGGTGTCGAGGCGGGAAGTGAGCCAGGTGACGGAGAACCGTTGATAGCGGGCGGCCAACTTCTGCGCCATACGCGGGTCGATTCGTTCGAGGTGTCGCCACAGGTCGCGGGCGATGGTGCGGGCTTGGTCGAGTTGGGTGTCGCCGGGGATGGGCCACGGCAGCATCGGCTCCGGCTGGGTCGGCCGGGTCAAGGGGCCGTTCACGACGCCCCCCACCCGGTGAGTTGACAGCAACTCACTGGGTATGTAGAATACTCAGCACGACCTCGACGACGATCCCCCACCCCGACTTCCGCAGCGGCCGCGGCGAGCACGCCGAGGACCGCGGCGTGGTCCTGCACGGCGACGCCATCCGCGTCATGTCCGTCTGGCAGACGATCTACTACAACCGATGCAACGGCCGCGACGCCTACGAAGGCGCCAACCTCGACGCCATCACCGCCACCATCGCAGTCGGTGACGCCACCGCGCAGCTCCTCTCGATCGCCGTCACCGACGCCGAAAGCGCCCCCGTCAGCACTGACCGGTACGCCACCCACCGGGTCGCGCCGTACGCCATCGCCAGCAAGCTCGCCGACCACGCCGAGTCGCTGCGCCCCGCCTACGTCGCCCCTGTCCAGCCGGACGTATGCAGCCACGGCGTGTCGTTCGCCGACATCTGCGCCGACTGCGAGATCTGAGCCATGACCGACTCCGCGTTCATCGCCGCCACCGCCGGAGAAGCCAGCGCCGCCTACCAGGACATGCTCGACCGGGACGAGATCCCGTGGGGGTCCGTGCGTGCCGAGTTCGACCACTGGTTCCCGCAGGTCGCCGTCGTGCGTGCCGAGTTCGACGCCCACCACCAGCGCGACCAGGCCGCGTGGGACGAAACCCACCCGATGCCGGCCGACCTCATGGACGCGTACCCGCCCTCGTTCGGCCGGACCGACTGGTCGCAATGGACCGTGGACGCACACCGGCGGCTGGAGATCGCCGTAGAGACCGCCCTGTCGGTGGGCGACCGCGTCAGCCCGCTGGCCCAGGCAGCCGACGCGGCCTCCCCGGTCGGGCTCATGGAGATCGCCGACCGGCTGCGGGTGGAAAGGCAGACAGCGCGCAACTGGCAGCAGCGCGGCGTGCTCCCGCCGCACCGCTGGACGGTTTCCGGCCGTCCGGCGTGGTCCTGGACACGCGACATCGAGCCGTGGGCGCGCCAAACCGGGCGGAGTCAAGGGACCCGCTCGAACTTGCGTTCGACGGCTTCGGGATAGTCCACCACCCACTGTGGCGGATTCCGACCCAGGGCAGGGCAGTAGACGAGGGTATCGCCAGGTCGGGCGTTCCTGGTCGAACCCGGAACGGCCACCCACCGTTCGGTGACACCCCACTCGTCGGTGTGTGATTGGACGGCGCCGCCGCACCACTCCGCGACGTCGCGGAGGTTCCCCGCGGTGACGTCGAGGGCCCGGTGACTGGTCTGGATGGGGCGGAGCCTGTACGAGCCCGCCGGCGGTTCGGTTGGGGGAACGATCGGTTCCACAGGCTTCTCCGGAGGGTCATCGAGCCCGTGGTGCTGCCACAGCCCGTACTCGTAGTCGTCGTAGTCGTCGTCGGTGAATCGTTCGTCGTTGCCGCCGGGGTCGCCGCAGGATCGGCAGTCGATGCGGCCTGCCGAGTGCAGCCGGACGAGGGCGGGGCGCTTGCATTTCGGGCAGGGCAGCGGGAGGAGGTCGGCGGGTGCCCTACCGGTGAGTCGTTCGGTGTCGCGGTGCAACCCGAGTAGGAGGAGGGCGCCGTCCACACCGGTCCGGTTGGCCCACAGATCATCCCCGTAGACGGTGGTGGTGTCAGGGTCATGCCCGTCCCCGCGCCGTGCCGTGACCGAACGGGCGGGGTGTTCCGTCGTGGGTAGGCCGAGGAGGTAGGGCATGCGGTGGCCCAACAGGGCGCAGCACTTCGCCACCCGGGCGCCACGGGGCAGCCGTGCGAGGTCGGCCGGCGACCACTCCCCCGTCCTCGGGTCCAGGCGTTGCCCGTCCTCATCCACGTCCAGGGTGGTGGGCGGGTCCATCCCAGCGGCTCGAGCCACGCTGTTGGCCCACATGGTGGTTTCGGCGTCGATGAGTTCGACCAGGGCGTACACGTCGTCGCGCCACGGTGTGCGGCTGCCGGGTTTGGTGTGGGGGGCGGCGGGCATATCCGGATCCCGCCATCTGCGCTCCCCCGTCGGGCACAGCAGCTCCGGGGACGACAGCTCGGTGACGTCGCCGGGGAGCTGGGCGATAGCCGACCGGACGTGGCGGGCACAGGATTGGCACAAGCCCGGATCGGCGAGGAGAGCGCCTAGCCACCAGGTGCGGCCGTCTTCGTCCTCAACCTTCGCCCTCTCCGCACACAGTGCGTTCCGAGCGCAGCGATGCACATCCGGCTCAGCCGGGGCGGGGAGCGTCGTGGTCATCGGGGGGTGCCTTTCGCGCTGCGGGGTGGTCAGCGGTGCTGCTGGGTGCGGGAGCCCGGCACGTCCTCGGGGGTGGTGTGGCGTGCCGGGCTCAACCGCTATGCGGGGGCGGCCCGAATGGGCAGTCTCCCCTGGGCGGTCACGGCTTGCCCCCGTCTGAGTAGAGACCGCACGTCGGGCAGGCCACCAACGGCTTCAGCAGGTACGTGGACGAGTTGAGTGACGCGGTGACAGTCTCAGTCCGTTGGGCTTCAGTCGCGCGATAGGAGCGAGTCTGGTTGAGCGGCACAGTCCGGTCGCGGAACGTCACACAGTCAGGCCGGTCCTCTTCTATGCCGAACTTCCACTCCGGCATGTCGTGCCACACCTGCTGGTCGTCGCTGTACTGGAGAGTGCACGAGGCGTGGATGCGGACACACAGGTGGTCCGGTTCGACCTCAACAGCCAGGAGCGGCCCTCTCATGCCGCTGGCTCCGCGATCGACTGAGGGCGGGCAGGCCGCCAAGCCTCAAGTGGTTTCTTGCTCGGGGACGGCAGACACTCGATTGGGCAGAACGTCACCCCCGGCCGGTCGCAGTTCCAACACGACGGCCCGATCCTGACATCCGTAGTGCGGTCGACGGGTGGGACTTCCGGGACCGGTGCGTGGTAGGTGAGCATCCGTTCCCCGACCTGGACTGTCCCGACCGCGCGCATCCGATGCGGTGATGCCTGGGCGGGAGAAGGGAACGGCTCCGGTACGGGTCTCGGGGCGACCTGCCGGCGGGCCAACAGGCAGCGCAGGACGGCTCGGAACAGGCTGAACAGAGATGCGAAGTCGGGAGGTGTTTCAGCCAATTCGGGGGCGCCTTTCGCCGGGCCGGCGGGCGGGGGTGGCGTCCGACCGGATGTTCGACTGCGCGCATTCAACCACAACCGGCCGGGACCGGGAACCAACGAGGCGGCGATCAGCGTGGCGGGAACGCAGCGACGCCGGCCGCGTAGCCTGCCGGACGATCTCCATGCCCGACTCCGCGAGGCCGCGGAACGCGAACACCGGTCCCTCAACGCGGAAATCCTGCACCGACTCGAACGGAGCTTCCCGCCATGCCAAAGCACTCCCATTCCTCCCCACGGATAAATCCGGGGGCTTCCTCGGAGCTTTCTCGGTGAAGCGCCCCGGGTGCGGCGGTCCCGGATCTTCCCCGACTGGATGTTCACCGAGTCAGCTCCGTGGAAGCCCCCGGATTTATCCGTGGGGAGGAATGGGAGTGCCGTAAACCGCACCCGCGCACCTTACTCATGACGGCCTCTCTGGTAAACTCGATGTTGTGAGGACGGCGTACAAGGTCCGGGCCTACCCGAACCCCGAGCAGGCGCAGCTGTTGCGTCGCACGTTCGGCTGCGTACGTCTGGTCTGGAACCGCACCCTCGCCGCCCGGCAACGCCGCTACACCATCGAGCAGCGCGGCACCCCGTACCGGGAGACCGACGCCGCCCTGGCCGGGTGGAAGAAGACCGACGACCTGTCGTTCCTGTCCGAGGTCAGCAGCGTCCCGTTGCAGCAGACGCTGCGGCACCAGCACACGGCGTTCCAGAGCTTCTTCGCCAAACGCGGCCGGTATCCGAGGTTCAAGTCCCGCAACTCGCGCCAGTCCGCGCACTACACCCGCTCCGCGTTCCGGATCAAACCCGACGGGCTGTGGCTGGCGAAAACCAGCGCCCCCCTGCGGGTAGCGTGGTCGTGGCCCGACATCGACATGACCCGCCTCGACCCGACCATGGTGATCGTGTCCGCCGAACCCGACGGCCGCTGGTACGTCACGTTCGCCGTCGATGTCGCCGAACCCGCCCGCCCCGCGCCCACCGGTCAGACCGTCGGGGTCGACGTCGGGCTGACCGACTTCGCCACCCTGTCCACCGGGGAACGCATCCCCAACCCGCGCCACCTCGCCAAACGGGCTCGGAACCTGGCCCGCTACCAACGCCGCATGGCCCGCTGTGCTCGCGGGTCCGCGAACCGCGCCAAGGCCAAACAGCGGGTGGCTCGCGCCCACTCGAAAGTCCGGGCCGCCCGACAGGATTTCCTGCACAAGACGTCCACCGACCTGGTCCGCAGGTTCGACCGCATCGGTATCGAAGACCTCAACGTCGCCGGGATGGTCCGCAACCACTCTCTCGCTCGCGCCATCTCCGATGTCGGGTGGGCCGAGTTCCGGTCGCTGCTGGAGTACAAGGCCGAACTCGCTGGCCGACAGCTCATCGCGGTGGACCGCTGGTACCCCAGCTCGAAAACCTGCTCCACCTGCGGGCACCTGCTCGCTTCCCTCTCTCTCGGGACACGGCATTGGACGTGCCCCGGATGCGGCACCCGGCACGACCGGGACTGGAACGCCGCGAAGAACTTGGATACGGCGGCCGGGCTGGTCGCCGCTGCCTGTCGAGGCGACGTAAGACCCGTGCAGGCAACTGCCGGGCAGGCGCCGATGAAGCAGGAAACCCAACCTGTGAGGGTTGGAATCCCCCGCCTTTAGGCGTGGGGAGGAAGTCAAGGCAAGTCGGCGCCGAGTACCGCGACCGGGACCATGCCGCGCAGGTCGTAGGCGTCATCCGTCGGATAGTCGGAGTCACACAACCCAACCCGCGCGGCGGCCTTCGCCACCGCGTACACCCCGACCGGCCACTGAGCCCGGTAACGAGGGCACACAGCGGCGGTGAGGCGGGCGCACCGGACCGAGCACAACGCGCCACCGTAGTGCTCCACACTATCCATGCGGCCCCGGATCGCGTCCCCCGCCGACGCGAGGGCGTACACCACCGGCCCGCGTGGCGCCCCGCACACCTGACACAGGTCCGCGATCTCCATGGCTTTCCCCCGGACCGGGTCGAATGCCCACGGGTCCCAACCATCATCGTCTACCAGGGCAACCCACGGGATCGGCCGCTCCTTGCTTTCGTTGGAGGTGCCCCGGTCGGCGGTGCACGCGCCTCGTGGGCGGGGCCATCCAGGGGCGACGGGTTGCGCGTTCAGGCAGCGCGCCATGTAGTCCTTCATCGCCGGCACCGGCATCCGGGCTTGACGTGCACCCACACACCGGATGGCCAGATGGTGCGGCAACCGTCCGGATCAACCCCGGCGGTGTGGTGACGTTGATGCCAGCCGCAACGCGGGCAGAACGGCCGGTGGCGGGCTGGTAGCCCGTCGTCTTCCTCCGGGGCGGGCCAGCGCATGAACTCCTCACACGGCGTTCCCACGTCTTGACGTCCTCCCCCGCGTGAACGGCGGGGGATTCCAACTACGCGACTTGGAGGTCGGTCCGTTGAGGTTTGCGTTTCTGCCGGACAGTTCGGCCGGGGCGAACCGGCCCACCTCGTCCACGATCTCCTGCGGCAGGTACCTCACCGACAGATCACGGGTCATTGGACGTCCAACCCAGAGCAGTAGCGGTTGCCCTGGGGGCGGACGTGCTCCTCGATGTACCGGCGCAGCTCGGCCAGCTCCTCCCGCGCGGTGTCCCGCTCGGCCTCGGCGTCCTGCCTCAACTGGTGCTCAGTCCGCCCGCGCGGTTTGCGGACCGTCAACGTCCATCGCTCCCCCGTGTCCGGGTGGTACGCCATGTACTCCACGTAGTTCTTCGCGGCCGGGTTTTCCTCGAAGTACGGGGCGAACGCCGCGATGATCCGGAGGACGAACTCCCGGGCCTGTAGGTCCGCCTCGCCTACCGCTCCGGTAGTGACGGTCAGGCCACCGTCGTCGGGGAACTCCATCCGGTTCAGGGTGTGCCCCACATCGATCGGCTCGACCTCTACCGGTGTCGGAGCGGCTTCGGCGAGCAGTTCAGCGGCTGCGATGAGGTGCCCGGCGGCGGTCTCGACGGGCATCCCGTCGGGGAGTTGGATCGTTGCGGCTGTGTCGTAGCCGGTGCTGCCGCCGAACCCTCCGCCGGGGAGAGCGGCACCGAACAACGCCCCGAGAGCTGAGACCATTGTCAGTGGGATACCCGTGGGCAGCAGAGCGATGACACGATCGCGGTCAGCCATCGAAGTTGCCTTCCCGGACCTCGGCGAGCAGCGCCGCCCACTTCTCAGCGATCGCCGCATTCAACTCGGGGACATCGGTGCCGCCGTTGCATAGGGCCGACAGCGCGTACTCCTGGGCGGCCTTCTCCATCTTCCGCAACCGCTCAACCTCGGCGAGTAGGTCCGGGCCGATCGGAGGGGACCACACCGGTCCCCACACCTGCCCGCCGTAGTTGTCGAAACCCAGGTTGCGGTTCCCGGACATGTCGAAACCGAGCCACGGCACCGGCTCCCACACCATCCCGCACGAGCCCCGTTCCTGCTGGGCTGGCAAATACACGGAGAAGCCTTCACCGCGACGGTGGATACGGATCGCCGGGCCGTGCTCTGGTTCCCCTCGGGTGCCGTCCTCACACCCCGGCCACTGCGGCACCGGGGCGGTCATATCGAACCCATCACGGCGAACTCAGGCAACACCGGACTTCCATCTGCTCTTCCCCACAGGTGCAGGGCGTGCTCATGGATGTTGACGTGCTCGGACGGCGGCGCGAACACCTGATAGGCGTAGCCGCCCCGGAACACCGCCTCGTGCAGGCGCGTCAGATCCTCGTAGGTGGGCATGGTCCGACCGGCGATCGAGGCGTGGATGTACCGGTGGCCGTCGTCCCAGTCGAACTCCGACACGATCACCGAACCGGCACGGTCTTTCCGTTGCAGCATCCACCCGTCGGGACCGAACGGGACAGGTACGGCCCACTCGTCGCGGCCGAGGCCCTGCCGGATCTTCAAACCGTTCACAATTCCTCCAACGTCGCGGCGGCCGGTAAGTAGAGCGGATGACGCGGGTGACCGGCCTTGGTGCGGCCCAGGCACATCGGGGTGACGTCTGTGCGGCGCAGCAACGCGAGCACCTCACCGGCACGCCCAGCTCGCCCTGTGTCGGCGTGAGCGCCCCACGCACACACGGTCGGGACCCGCCACCCGGCGATGTAGCTGTCATTCACCGGGCCCACCGGATCGGGGTGGGTGCGTAGCGCGCGGGGGTCGGTGGCGCGGAGCGCGTACAGGTTGTGGACCACGATCCCGTCGTACCCCCACGCGCGGGCGAAACCCATGCACCGGCGGATCGTCGGGTCGTCCTCGGTGGCTGACGCAGTGCTGGGGTTCAACATCACCCATCGCACGACGTCGCCGTCTCCCCACCGTCGGACCAGGCTGTACCGATAGACCCTGTCCCTGCTGATCGCCGCGTCGGAGTGCACGATCGGGCCGACCGCCGTCACCGAGGGCATCTCCCCGCGTGCACGTAGTCGGGGCCGTCCCAGGTTCGGGTGTACTGCCACGGCTTCTCCACGAGGCGCCCGAGCTCGGACGGGTCGGCCCCCTCGCGGGCCATGTGCTCGACGGTCATGCCGAGGTTGCCCCGGTCGAGGTACCAGATGTCGGCGGGCGGGGCAGGCGTGCGGGGCTGAGTCATGCGGGGTCTCCTCGTGGGTTGCGGGGTGGTGCGGGGGTGCCCCGCGCGGCAGCCTCGCGGGGCCGTGCGGGGCTACTCGTCGAGAGCCGGGGCGGCGAACATCGCTTTGAAGGCATCCACCACACGCCGGTTCGCGGCCTGCACCGCGTCCTCCCCGGCGGAACCCTTCACAGGGGTGGTCTCATAGACGATCTCCTTGTCCACGATCACCTGGCCCCGCCAGCCGTCTTTCGTCTGGACGGCCTGGGTGACGATCAAGCGGGGGTCATTTCTCGGTTGCCTTTCGTGGTTGGGGCGGCGGGTACACTCAGACCGGACGGGCCGGGGCGGAGTGGAAGAACTCGTCGAAGCTGAACGTCTTCGACCGGACACGGATGGTGTGCACCGCACCGCTCTGAGCCGACTTCACCGCCATCTCCGACATACCGAGATAGGAGGCGGTCTCGGTGATCGACATGCCCCGGTAGAACCGGCACCGGAGCACCGCCGCACGCTGCGGTGACAAACCGGCGATCAGATCCTCCAGCAAACCGTAGGCGTCGCGGCGGTTGATGTCGTCGACGACGACATCCGAGCCCTGCGCCGGGGGAAGCCAGCCGTCGTCAGCGTCGCCGAGACACCCGGACGGGAAGGTAGCGCGGCGGGCAGACATCCGGATGAAGTCGATAGCGAGGTTCTGCCCGATCCGGGTCAGCCATGCGGCGACGTCTTTGCCTTGGTCCTGGAAGGTGCCGATGCGATACCACGCTTTCAGGAACGTTTCGGCGGTGAGGTCTTCCACGGCGCCTCGGTCCCGGATGTAGCTGCGGATGTTGCTGGCGACGACCCGCCGGTAGCGGGACCATAGTTGCCCGAACGCGTCCCGGTCCCCCGCCTGGGCGGCAGCGACAAGATCCCACGACGCAATTTCAGGCGGCGCAGTCATCGGGCTGCCTCGTCCGCAAGATCCGCCAAAGCCAGCAGGGTTTGAAACGCCTGCCACCCCTCCGCTTCGGTCAACTGGAAACTGTCAACAGTGCCGAGGTGGAACAGCGCCGCCCAATCCACGAACGGCTTCGACGTGTAGATCAAATAGTGGTCGAACGGGAGCCCCCCGGCCCGGTAGCCCTGGACGATGTCAGGGCCGAGGAACACCACCCCGCTCCCGTCGTAGTAGGCGACGACCGCAGCTTCGAGATCGCCGGCGTGGGTGACTGGGCCGCCGAAGAACGCCAACTCGGCGAGAACATCCCGATCTTGGGTGACGACGATCAGACGGCGGCTCACCCGGCCGCCCTCGTCTCATGGTTGACCACCTTGTAGATACAGGACCGGCCCACGCTGTACTTGCGGCACAGCCGGTCCACCAGGCCGGGGGTGTGTGGCCGGTAGGTGCGGCGGATCTCCGCGACCTGCCCTGAGGTGAGTTTCGCCCGCCCGTGCGTTGGGCCGGCGTTCCGCGACGGAGGCCGGTACGGGGTCCCGTCGGGGCGGCGGGGGCGGGTGCACCACGCCAGCAGAATCGACGGGTGGTCCTGCTCCGGGACCATCGCCGCGAGGACCAGGGCGAGGTCGCGGATACCGTCACGGCCGGGGGCGGCGACCTCCAGGGCTGAATCGAATGCGGCTTCGACCTCAGCCGGGGAGCCGGCACGGACGGCGCCTACGAGGCGTTGCGCGGCGGGGATGAACTGGTCGCCGACCCGTGAACCCGTCGTCGGCCGGTTCGGGGCGCTCATGCGAAAACCCACCTTGGCTCGATGTCGTCCGCCGTGTCCTTCTCTTCGAGATGGTCCGGCCACACGGTGGCGTACCGGGCCTGGTCCCAGGTGACGGCGACGGTGCGGAACCACACGTCGATCTCGGCCGGGGACAGCGCCGTGACCTCGTACTCTTTCACCGTTCTGCCGGTGGCCCGGTCGGCGAGCCGGACGACGCGGCTCATGCCGCCACCTCGGCGACCGCGTCGACCTCGGCCAGGACCGCGACCCGCACGAACACCGGCTGGAGGCGGCCGTAGTGGATTTCGGCCAGGGTGGACGGAAGGCACAGACCGCAAACCTCGCGGGCGTGTTCGTAACTGCCCTTGACCTCTCCGGTGCGGGGGTCGACGGTAAGGTGGCGGTAGGTGACGACCGCGGTGGTGACGGTGTCGTCTCCGTCGTGGTCCGGGCAGGCGTGCCATTCGGCGACGTCGGCGGGGAAGGCGGATACCTCGGTTTGGGCCACGTCGGGCCAGCGGGCGGTGATGAAGTCGTCCATCGTGTGCCTTTCGGTTCGGCGGGGGAGGGGGTGGCTCCCATGTGCCGGTATACGAGGATAGTACCGTGTCAAGCCGGGTTAGACAATAGCTGTCATCTCCGGGGAGAACATCAACAACTCCCGGAACGCCACCAGCCGCTCCTCCACATATCGCGCCGACGCCAACTCATCCGCGACCCGAACCCGCTCACCCGCCGCCCCAGCCGCCGTAGCCTGCGCAACCGCTACAGGCAGATCAGCCGCCAAATTCGCCGCCGACCACACATGCAACGCCAACCGGGCCCGCAACACCTCAATCTCCCGGTACGCGTCATCCAAACGCACCCGCAGCTCCGGGACCGACGTCGGGAACGGGTTCGCCCACACAACCCGCCCACCGCTACCGCCCCGACCGATGTGCCGGCAGTCGCCGACAATCCGAGGTATCGGCTGCGTCGTCTCCGCGTCCAGCGGGCTCATGGCCGGGACTCCGCTTCGCTCGGCGGCTTCGCCAGAGCCTCAGCCACTTTCGCCGCGTGTTCTTCGTCGGTCAGCCAGCGGGCGTGGATGGCCGTGACGGAGCCCTCCAACTCGATCTGGGCGTGCTGCTTGCACGCATGGACGGCTTCGTTGTAGGAGACGAACATTCCAGTCGTCAGGCTGTCTTGGATGACGCCCCATTCGGTGCCGGTCACCGCGCCGGCCTCGATGGCTTCCCGACGTACCCGCAGTTCTGCGATCACACGGTGCTCCGTGTCGGGGCGCTCCCAACGGAGCACATGCGGTGGTGCGGTCGGCTCCTGGTCGGTGGAAATGTCGGGGCTGTCCGGCATCATCGGTCGGTTTCCTTCCTCTTCGTCGGTGCAGAGGTCGGCAACTCCTGATCGGGGCAGCTGTTCAGCACCCGGACCATGGCCGCCTTCTCCTGCGGCGTGATCCACAACTCGTATCGCCACTTCGCAGCGACCTGCCGCGACACGAGCTGGCACCAGAACCCGCGGGCCGGCGGCAGGAACGTCGCCGCGTCCCCATCGCGCTTCTTGAGGTTCTGCTCCCCCGACACCGCCAACAGGTTGATCGGGTCGTTGGCCAGAGCAAGCCGCGCGGCCGGGGAGAGCTGCTGCGCGCCGGTCGCCCAAGCGTTCCCCAGCGAGACCAGATGGTCGATTTGTACCTGCTCCGACGTCTGCGGGCCGCGCACGAACCTGATGGTCTGCCCCGTGTACGGGTCGAGGAGGACCCCCGACAGGATCGTGCACTTCTCGCCCGGCGCCCGCACGATCTTCCGCAGGTCGCGGCCCAGAATGTCTTCTCTGGTCGAGCACTTGTTCTTGTCGACGTCGGCCCACGCCGGCCCGAACTTGTCCCGCGAGTAGCCGGTCATCGGCGCTCTTCCCTTGACAGGCAGCCGGTCGAGGGCCTCCCGCGCGGTACGCGGCGCTACCGCGGTCGCCGGCGCGGCGACCGGAATGCCCGGATCAGGCTGGGTGTCGCGGTACCCGCACGCCGCCAGCGTCACCAACACCAGACACACCGCCACCCGCGTCACGACGTCGCCGCCCCGGTGTAGACCTTCAGAGCGACCAGATGGCCGGTGGCCAAAGCTACGGCGATCTCCTCGGCGCGGGCCGGGGACAGCCGGCGCGAGCACACGATCCGGCCGAACATCCCAGCCGACTTCGCCATCTGCTCGGTGACCGACTCCACGACGAGATCGACCGTGTCCCGGTAGTGCTCGAGCAGGCCGGGGAACCGGGCCAGCAGGTCTTTCGCCGCTTCGAGTTCGGCGGGGGTGAGGTTCTTCGCCGGGCTCATGACGACGCGTCCAAACCGAACCGCTCGGGGCTCTCCGCGAGCTGGCGGGCGAACTCGCCGCAGTTGGCGTGGCGAGGTGTGGTCGGTCCCGCCCAGTAGATGAGCCACTCCTCGACTAGGGGCTTGCCGCAGGCGCGGCATTTTTCCGACGACAAGGTCAGGCTCATCGGCCCGGCCCTTGCACGCGACACAGGTGTCCGGGTTGTACCCGACCGCCACAGTTCCAGCAGCCGCCGCTCACCGCTGGCCGCCACGGAGAGCCGCGCCCGCGAACACAGCGACGATCAACAGTTGGGCGGCGGCGTACCCGTACAAGGCGGGCTTCCAATCGGCGAGCGCCACCGCTGAGCAGACGCCGATCAGGACCAGGACCAGAGCGGCCAGGAAGGTGCACGCGGTGACCCGGCGTGCACCGACGTCAGGCGCGGCCTCGTCGAGGGTGTCGGTGGTGTCGTGGGGGTGCATCGGTTGCCTTTCGGTTAGCCGGCAGGGGTGGTGCCGAGGGTGGGTTGCGGGTCGGGTTTGGGCGCGGATTGGCGGGCGATCCGGCGTTCGGTGGGCCAGCCGTAATCTTGTGTCGGGATGTCGGCGGCTCGGGCCGCCCTGGCGCAGTGGCCCGTCCCGGACGCGAACGCCGATGCCACGGCGCAGCAGGCGTCTGCTCCGAGCCCGACCATGTGATCGTTCCGGGCAAGCGGTGTCGAATGGTCCTTCGCCGGGTGCACCTCAGGCTCGAGGAACCGGTCCGGCCACTGCCGGCCCCAGCCCCGCCAGATGTCGTCGGCGATCCAATCCGCCCCGACCGGGTTCCCCTTCCGGTCGACGGATCCGCCGTGGACCAGGACGATCGGACGTCGGCCCTCCACCGGTTGGAGCTTCGCTGCTTCGTCAGCCAACGCGCACACGATCACCGTGCGGTCGGTTGCAGCCCTGGCTCCTGTGAACAGCAGCCGGAACGGGGGCTCAGCCACCGGATGCCGCCTTCCTCGTCGCACTCTCGGCCTGGAAAGCCGCCTCTAGCGCGGCAGCGTCATCGGGGTGCATCTGGTGCTTCTGCGCCGCCTCGACGGCACCGTTGCCTCGGACGGCGTACTGGGTGACGACGTACCAGGTTCCGGTGAGCCCGGACCGCAAGACACGGATGGGCTGACTCCGCTGGCAGGTGTGCTCGCCGCAGCACGGCGGCACGATCTCGACGGTCACAGCTCGCACACCTCTTCCGGGTGCCCGATCAACGCCATCTGGTCCGGGTGCAACTCAACCGGCCGGGACGGCCTGGGCAGTCCAGGCAGAATCGAGCCGTCGCCGGCCGCTACCGACCCGTACAAGACAGCGTTGGAGCAGACGGCGCACAGCCCGTGGTTGTCGAGATCGGCCTCCCACTCCTCAGCCTCGCCGAGGGAGAGGTGTTCCCCTGGGCCGTACTCGCCGTCGAAGTCGACGGGGTCGCTACAGCCTGGGCACACCACCTGCCAGCACCACTGGGTGCAACGGCTGACGGCGGGGATTCGGCCGTCGTCGTCGCGGAGGTGGTCGCCCGCGTCGACGAGAGCGGAGTCCCGGTCTGGGTGGTGGGCTTCGTAGCGGTGGCCGTCGATGGCTACCGCCCAGCAGGGGCCGGGGGTGACGCGCACGACGCTCACGGCAGCAGCCGGAGCTGGGTGGACTCCCGCTCGGCCCGGGCGCGGGCCTGCAGAAACAGGACCCCAGGGTTGTACAGACCGTTCTCCATGTCCCCGACGAACTGCCGGTAGTCGGCGGGGGTGACGCCCTCGATCTTGTGTCCGGCGCCATCGGAGATCGAATAGGTGGGCGCCCCGTCCTCGACGTGACATTTTGCGTGCAGAACCATCGCGGTGCCTTTCTCGTGGTGTTCCGTCGGGGGTGGCGACGGGATGGTGCGGTGCTACGTGTTCGCGGCTTCGGCTCTCTTGGCGCCGCTGTCGAACCGGCCGACGTGCCCGCGCAGGATCGCGGCCTCCATCGCGGCGTCCGCTTCAACCGCGACGTGCGGCCCGTACTCCGTGGCGGACCAACACGTGTAGGTGGTGGTCTTCCACCCATTCGGGCCGACGACCAGCGGGCGGCGGCAGTGCTTGCACCACGGGTTCCGGATACCGGACGCGGCGGCGGTGATCCCACGGAACTGGATGTCAGAACGGTCCATCGGGCAACTCCTCAGTCTGGGATGATGCGTCGGGCGGTCCGACACGGCGGGCAGTCACACGCGAACTCCGCACGCCCGTACACCGTGCCGTGCCGTGCTGGTGTACCTGGTGTGTCGGCGGGGGCGAGCGCGGGATGCACCCACCGGTTCTCCACCGTCTTCCCGTCAGGGAGTACCTGCGGGATGTTGATGCGTTCGGCGCGGCGTTCGTCGCGTTTCTTCTGCTTCCACTGGGCGTGGGCGTAGCGGCAGGCGTGGTGGCGGCGGCAGCCGTGGGCGTAGGCGGATGGGTCGCCGGGTTTGTGGTCGGGCATCGACCCGAGCGGTGCGCGGGGGTCGTCGGCCGGTTGGTCGGTTGGCCCGGCGACGTCCGGGCCGGTGTTGTGGTCGTCGGGCATGGGGGTGTTCGGGTGCCTTTCGGTGTGTTCCGGGCCGACGGTTTCGGGGTGGGAAACCGGTGGACCGGGTATCGCGGGATAGCTATCCTACGCCGGACCCATCGGTCCGGTCAATGGGTCCGGCGATACGAGTCCTACACAACCGCCCGAACACCTCACGCCCCCGCTGCCGACACCACCGCCGAGCCGGCGCACCACAGCCCCCGCAGTCGACGGCGAGCCGCACAGACGGAGACGGACCCATACCAAGAGCGGCCCGGATCCGGGCGGAATGCGCGGCGGCCTGCTCCGGGGAAGCCGGCTCACCGTGCGGCACATCCCCCGCAACCCGAGGCGAGGGCAGACGTGGGTACTCGTCCAGGTCCGGAGGCAAACCTAGATCGGTTGGGTCGCGCTCGAACTCCTGTTCGACAGCCACACCGAACGGGATAGCACACGTGGCCGCCATCACTCGGCCGCCGCGCCGACAGACGCGTCACCCGATCGGTGGGCGGTTGCATCCTGCACAGGCTCCGCCCGGCGCGGGTGCACACACACATTCCCCCCGCGCATCCCCTGGTCGTCGCACACCCGGCAGGCGTCGATCGCCCGCCACATCGCCGCCTGCCGAGCCCGAGCCTCAGCGCGCTCCGCAACCGGGTCTGGTGGCTCCGCCGCCGTGCATTGCCCGAACTTGCGCATGCTGACCAGCAGCTCCCGCCGCGCGGGGGAGGACGCGGCGGGCAGCTCGCACCGCTTCTCGTCCGGCGGCGGCGGAGCAGGAGCATCCAACGGCTCCCCCGCCACCCAGAGTGCAAGGTTGCGGTCCAGAAACGCCGCCGCCTCCCGGAGCCGCCACGCGATCTCAGCGGCCGGGTCGTCAGCCAACTCCCGAGGCGGGTCCGGCGGATACCAACGGCTCCGGATGTCCCGCCGCACCTCATCGACCCGCAAAGTGACGTGACCTGGCTCGAAGTACACACCCGGCCTGTAGGTGCGATGCTCGATAATCGCCTGAAGCGCCTGCTCGAACGTCCACCGGCCCTGCCTGGACACCTCCCGCCACAGCCGGATCGTCATCTCGTCGGGGGCGGTGCGGTTGTCCCCGACCTGGGTCAGCTTGTACAGGTTCAACGCCTGCTCCCGGCTGATCACCGGCCGGCCCCGATCGCCGGCACCGGTCGTCCGGCGGCGAGGGCGGCGGCTTCCGCTTCGTCCTCGGCCCGCGCCCATGCGCGCAGCGACTCCGTCTCGGCCAGCCGGATCGTGGTCGTGGACGGCTTCTGAGGTTGCGCCGCGCGTCGACCGGCGGGGTCTCGGTTCCCGACTTGGGCGGCGACGTCCGCGAGTAGCGACGGGCTCAGACCGGCGGCCCGGCATTCGGCCATCGCCTGTTCGATCACCGGGACCGGGACGTCGAGGCGCAGCAGCTCCGCCACCGACGCCCTCCACTTCGCCACCACCCCTGGGGCCAACGGGACCGGGCATTCCGCGGCGAACCTGTCGACGATCGGTCTGGACGCCGGGAGGTGCGCGGTTTCGTTGAGAGCTGCCGCACCTCTGCCGTGGCGGTTGCGGTTCCGCTGGACTCGGGCCGTGGCGAAGTCCTGGGCGTCGCCGAAGACGGAGGCCGGCTTGGGCTCACACTGCGCCGCGCGCTCGCGCGGGTGACGTACCCCTGTTACTTGCCCACCAGGTTCTTGTTCTGTTTCTGTTATCTCTGATCTGTCTTCTCTAAAGGAACCCGAGGATCCCGTCTTCGGGTGGACCGAATCCGGCTCAGCCGAAGACGGATTCCCAGGGTTCGGTTCACCCGGGTTCGGCGCGACCTGCGGGGATTCGCCGTCGCCAGTCTCTGTCTCAGGCCGGCGTCTCTCGGACTCGATCTCGGCGACCCTGGTGGCCATGTTGACTGCGACGTACTCCGGGTTATCGCCGTACACCCACACCCACCCGCACCGGCCGGACGCGTAACGAACACGCTGCCGGCCTAGGTACCCCAGTTCTTCAAGGGTCTTGAGTGCCTTCTCGATCGCGTCGCGGCCCTCGGAGAAATGTTGAGCGATCCTAGTGGCGCTGCTGCGCCAGCCGTCAGGCTTGGAGAGCAGGTAGACCAGCACGCCCAGCGCCCTCGCCGAGATGCCCTCCTGTTGGAGGACTCGGCGAGGTATGGCCTCATACCTCTCTCGGACGACGTAGCCTCGGGCTCCGTCCTCCCCGCTCACCACGCCACCGCTGTCCGGTTACGGCCCACCGGGCTCGGTGCTGTGACTGGCGGTGTTGGGTCGGTGTGTGGCGGTTTGTGCAGGTGAGACGGGGCGTGTCGCGTGAGGGAGCCGTTCACAGACAATTCTTGAGTGTCTAACCACGTTTCGCGTGTTAGACACTGGTGGTCACCGTTTTCGTGTGCGATCCTTGCGGAGCACCCCTGGCAACCGCACTGTTGACCACCGCCCCTCAGGCGGCCAGCAGGCATGCCGAGGGTGGCTGGCCCTATCAGGCTGGCGGTTGCGCCAGGGGTGGTGAGCGCCCTCAGTACGGGCTGGTAGGGGTCGGTGGAGTCTCGTCGCTGGGGCACGGCCGGTCCTCTCAGGAAGGACCGCCAGCGAGGACCCGGGGAGTTATGCCTTTCTCCCGTGTGAGTCCCGCTGGTGGTCCTTCTGGGCTGTTGGACGACCAGCGGCGGGCACGTGACGACACAGGGTCCGGGTGTCGTCGCAGGGTGGTGTGCGCGCATCGGGTCACGTCGCGCCGGACCCTCGTCCAGGGTGTCCCGCTGGGCGCGGGATGGGTGACGGCCGTGGGATGGTGAAACGCTGTCGGGGACACTAGTGGACGCACCCGGTTGGGGCGCTAGTCCATCAGGGGGAGAATCTTGCCCCCGATCGCGGATGTTCGGCGAACGGTCGGAGTGGTGCCGCTCACCGCGACCGGAGGTTTGGTGCACCCTTTGCGCCGTCTGTGCGGCGGCTGTGTCCCGGTTTAACCCCCAGCATGATGGGTGGTGTCTAACCGGCGCGGCGTGTTGTGGACGTGCGACATCTACGGCTATGGTCATGCCAATCCTTTGAGTGGAAAGAGCGTCGCCCGATGGCCGGGAAGCTTCGGGGCGACGCTTTTTCGTGTGCGGGTGGTCCCTGCCAGTCAACCGCGGATCCTGGCCCGAGTGGGTTACGACGCGCCGTAGCAGACGGATGTTTCTCCCATCTCACGGCACGCCGAACAGCGACAATCGCCGATACACCCGGCCAGGCATGAGACCATCACCGCATGTCGACGAGGAAACCCCGGCCCCGCGCCGACCTACCCCGCCCGCTGGTCGAAGCACTCCAGGCCAAAGCAACCGCCCAGGGCACCAACGCCTCCCACCTGTTCCACCACTGGGTACTGCAGGCAGCCCAGCTCGTGTTGGCCGGCCAGGGCTCGGCGCTGCCTCAGGAGAAGCGGGCGACGCGCGGGTCCCTCGGCGGTGACGTGGTCGAGGTGCGGTGGCTGCAAGGGCTCGACGAGTACGCCCGCTGCCGCGATCTGATCGCGGGCGCTGGTTCGTCCGTGCCGGCGGTGTTGCGGACGGCGGGGCGCCGGTATCTCGCGGAGGGTGTTGACGCTGTGTCGATGCGCTGGCCGGCCAAAGGAGCTATGAAGGTCCCCGCCTAACTCGCACTAGACCGGACCGCTCGGTCCGGGTATGGTATGAGGCATGGCACCCTCCACCCCAGGGGCCGCTACGAAAGGCACGCACGAAGCCGCTAGCGACCTCGCACCACTGACCCCCGCCGGCTACCCGGCACCATCCGAGCTCTCAGCCCAGCTGAAGCTCCGCATCGACACCCTCCTCGGCGCGATCCGGCGTGACCGCACCGTCGCCCGCCCGGAGGACACCCACGCCGCCGTCCGGCAGTTGGCCGACTGGTACACCAAGGCTGAGGACTACAAACTCGCCTACAGCTCCGTCCAGACGCACATCGAGCGAGCCGCCGAAGAGGAACTCCTCGAGGCCGAGTCGGTAGGGCGGAAGCCGAACACCACACACACCCCTCGCTGGCCGATGACCGTGCCCGCGGACGGCATGACCATCACGCTGGCCCCGCAGTACGCCACGACCCGCGACATCGACATGGACCAGATCCTGTCCGCGCTCGCCCTGGTCGTGGCCGATGAGTGGGCCGACGGGGACGGGGACGGGCGGGTGTTCGACGTCGGTATCGCCGAGTTCGCGGTCGAGGTTGCCCGCCGCGCGGTCGGTCTGTATCGGAAGACGGAGCCGTCGGTGAAAGCCGTGCAGGCGTTGGCCGCTACCGCCGGCTCGCGGGGTGATGACCAGACCGCGGCGACCGTGAACAGTGCGGTCCGGGAAACGTCGCGCACCTACCTCGACCGGGTCCGGGTGTCGGTGAAGCCGGCCGTCTGACCTGTTCCGCCGTCGAGCCACCCCCTCGGCACCCCCACACACAGAAAGGCACCGCAGTGACCGCAACAGCCGAGACTGGCGACGCTGACTTGGTCCGTTGGTCTCCAATCGTAGGGGACCTCAACTACGAGGTGTCCGACACCGGATGTGTCCGCTCGCTCCCACGCCGGATCACGACCTCTCATGGGGTCATCCGCCGCGTTCCGGGTGGGCTACTGAAGCCGAGGGTCGTCAAATCCGGACACCTCATCGTGTCGATCTCCGACAAGCGAATCCGATACGTTCACGCCCTGGTCCTGACTGCGTTCGTAGGTCCTGCCCCTGAGGGCATGGAGTGTCGCCACAAGGACGACCAGCCCACGAACAATCACCTGTCTAACCTGGAATGGGGGACGCGCTCGCAGAACATGTACGACCGTGTGCGAAACGGCATCCACCCAGCCGCCAACAAGACGGTGTGCAAGTGGAGCCATCGGCTCGTCGCCCCCAACCTTGATCCCAGTGAACTGAGACGCAGAGGCCGCACGTGCCTGGCCTGCCGACAGGCGCACAGCAGGCGTTCATACATGCGCACCAAGGGTGTAGAGATCGACTTGAAGTCCACCGCCGACGCTTACTACGCGGAGCTGATGAGCGCATGACCACCGCGACGATCGAGCAACAGCCGACTGGCGCTCTCGCACTAGCCAACAACCAGCAAGACTGGACGCCCCGGCAGAAGGCGGCCCTGTCCCAACTCGGCCTGGACGACGTGCCCGCCGCCGACCTCCAGGTGTTCCTGCACCAGTCGCAACGGACCAGGCTGGACCCGTTCGCCCGCCAGATTTACATGATCGGGCGCTGGGATGGTCGGGCACAGCGGAAGAAGTTCACCATCCAGGCTGCCATCGACGGTCTGCGGATCGTCGCCGAGAGGCACGGCCAGTACGGCGGGCAGGAAGGCCCATTCTGGTGTGGCACGGACGGCAAGTGGACCGACGTGTGGGTGTCCGACAAGCCGCCGATCGCCGCCCGAGTCGGGGTGATCCGTAAGGACTGGACGAAGACGTGCTTCGCGGTGGCGAAGTTCGCCGAATACGCCGCCACCGACCGAGACGGAAAACTCGAGCGGATGTGGGCGACGAAATCATGCGTGATGATCGCAAAATGCGCTGAGGCCCTCGCGTTGCGGAAAGCGTTCCCGAACGACCTGTCCGGTATCTACACCTCCGACGAGATGGCACAGGCAGACAACCCGCAGCAGCGGATGGTGATCGACCAGCCCGAAGACCTGGTGCCGGCGCCGGCCGAAGCTGAGCCGGCGCGGGACTGGGCTGCTGAGATCACGGCGTGCGCTGGGAACCGCGAGAAGCTGTCCGCGTTGTGGAAGGCCGCGCCGCAGGGCTCCAAGGTCCGCGATCTCATCGCTGCAGCTGCGTCCAAGACTGCCGCCGCAAAGTCCCCCGCAGGTTCGGAGCCGGCCGGCCAGCCACCCGAGGCTGATGTGGTGGTCGAGGGAGTGGTGGTGCCGGATCTGCCGAAGACCCCGGCACAGTTCACCGACCAGGCGGTGAAGGAGCTGGTCCTCGCGGGCGGCGCTGACGCTGTCGAAGCGTACGTGTCGGTGATCGCCAAGACCCCCCGACCGGCCCGGATGGACGTGTCCGGGTTGTTGTCCCCGGAGGTTGCCGCCGAGTTGGGTGCGGATCGGGGGGAGAAGCTGCCGCTGGCCGATTTCGCGGCTCTCGTCCTAGCGTATGTGGAGTCGAACGGCTACTCGGTCGCCAACGGTGTTGCTCTGGCAGCGGAGCAGCTCGCGGGGGGCGTCGGCCGATGAACGTTCCTCAGGTGTCTCCGGAGCAGCAGGCCCGCTGGGCTGCGATGGCCGACAGGTTCCGGGAAGCCGCCGGGCTGGCGGCAGCCACAACGGACAATCTGCCCTGGCATGCCGCTCACTCGAATCTGGTGGTCTTGGTCGACTACCTCGCCTCAGAAGAGGGATGGACCGGGGAGGAGATCGCGGAGGTGGTTCGGAAGCCCTGGCAGTACGAGGACGAGTTCCGGGCCGCATCGGAGACGACGTCGTGAGCGGTCAGCGGGCAACGGTGCATCTGCCCCCGGCGGCACGGGCCACCGAGTTCGACATCTACTCCGACCTGGGAGGTGTCGACTGCGGATTCTTCCCGGCTGGCACCTGCCAAGCCGAGTGCGGCCAGGAATTCGAGGACGGTGACCAGGTGCGGAGGACGTCCGCTAGCGAGTGGATGCACGATGCCTGCTTCGTCGCTCGAATTCAGGACGGCGATGTCGACCAGGCTTGGCTACTTCTCGCCGACGCCGTGGTGCGACGCCCGTCCGGCTTCAGGGCCTCCGACATCCGCTCGGTGATGCAAAACGTGGCTCGCATCGCTCGGCGGGGCATGGTGTCCTCGTGAAGACGTTCGTCACGTTCATCCCCGAGGACTCCGACGACCTCGAGCACCCACTCTGCGGGATGTGGGTGCTGGCCCCTGTCCCGGACCGTCCCGATACATCCGTCCCGGAGTCTTCCGGTGCGGACCCGACAGAGGCAGACTAGCCGCGTGCCCGCCACCCCCGGGCCAAACCGAAAGGCACCACGTTGACCATCTTTCTGGAGTTTCTGATGTTGTCCACGGCCGTGTTGGTCGGGTGGGCGTGGTGGACCGAACGCGGACAGGGCGAGCGGCGGCGATGAGCGCCAGAGTCCGCTGGTGTGGTTGCGGCCACCGCACCTACCGCAGCCGTGGGCAGGCGCGCCGGCAGTTGGACACCGCCCGCCAAGCCTGCCGCCTACTCGGGCAGCCGCCGGAAACCTGGCCGTGCGGAGTGCACCGCTGCACCGCCGGGAACTTCCACCACCACTCTGACCGGGCGGCTCTTGAACGCCGGCTCCGCACCAACTGGTGCCGTGTCCTACGACTGCTCGAACGACAGACCGCCGCATAACTCCCACCCCGGCTCCACCCCAGCCGGACAACCCGAAAGGCACCCGACATGAGCCACGACCTGGTCGCCCTCATCGAGGCGGTGAAAGCCGGCACCGAAGACCCCGACTGGCGCAAAGAAGCCCTCTGCGCACAGACCGATAACTCGCTGTTCCACCTCGACAAAGGGGACAGCGCCGCAGCCGGGAAACGTATCTGTGCGGCGTGTCCAGCCCGGGAGGTTTGCCTCGCCACCGCTCTCGCCAACGGCTGGAACCACGCCAGCCTGTGGGGTGGGCAGACACCTCGGGAACGGCGGATAATCGCCCGCCGGCTGGCTGTCCGGGCTGAGGCGCGAGCCCAGGCGGCGACCCGTGCAGCGGAGTCCGCGGCGTGATCGTCACCGACTGCCCCACCGGTGACCACGCGAGTGCCGAGGCGTGTGATCGCTTCCCGTGGTGTCCGGTGGACGATCCGGGGTGTTTCGGGAACCGATGTAGCGATCACGACGGGTGCGTACCCGGCGGTGACCGGTGAGCCCCCCCCCCGTTCCCCTATTTCGGATCCAAGGTGACCCTCAGTGCACGCATCGTCAGCCTTCTGCCGCCACACGATCACTACGTCGAACCATTCGCCGGATCGCTGGCGGTACTGCTGGCGAAGCCGAGGTCCCGGATGGAAACAGTGAACGACTTGGACGGTGACCTCGTACATTTCTGGGCGACACTCCGGGACCGGCCAACCGAGCTGATGCGGGTGTGCGCGATGACCCCGCACGCTCGAGCGGAGCACCAACAGGCGTACGACCGGGATGGCTGCGACGACCTTGAACGTGCCCGCCGCGTGTGGGTTGGGCTCACACAGGGCCGCGCCGGAACTCTGCGCCGCACTGGTTGGCGGCACTACCTCGACCCGGCTGGCAGCTCGTCGGGGATGCCCGACTACCTCGCTGGCTATGTGGATCGGATGCCCGCCGCTGTCGAGCGCCTCCAACACGTCAGTTTGGAGTGTCGGCCCGCGCTGGAGCTGATCGAAGCGTTCGGCGGTCACACATCCGTGCTGCTCTATGTCGACCCGCCGTATCTGGCGTCCACCCGGAGTAGCGGTACGTACCGGGTTGAGATGAGCGCGGAAGACGAGCACCGGGACCTAGCGGAGGCACTCCTCGCGTGTCGGGCGTCGGTGGTGCTGTCCGGCTATCCGTCGGCCCTCTACGACGATCTGTTCGCCGGCTGGTACCGCCTCGACATGGCTGCCTCAACCGGCCAGGGCGGGACGTGGGCCAACCGAACCGAAGTGCTCTGGTCTAACCGGCCACTCGGCGCCCAGGCGTCTCTGTTCGATGACGCGGCCGACCTCGCGCCCGCCGAGGTGTCCCGGTGATCGAGCCCTACTGGACCGACGGCACCGTCACCCTCTACTGCGGCCGGTTCGAGGAACTACTCCCCGAAGTGCTCGAGGTCCACGGCGAACCCGACCTGTGCCTGACCGACCCACCGTACAACGAGACGTCGCTGACCTGGGATCGGTGGCCCACCGGCTGGCCATCCCTGATCCCGGGCCGGTCGATGTGGTGTTTCGGGTCGATGCGGATGTTCCTGGACCGCCGTGCCGAGTTCGACGGCTGGAAGCTATCCCAGGACGTGGTGTGGGAGAAACACAACGGCCCCGGATTCACACCTGACCGCTTCCGACGGGTGCACGAACACGCGTTGCACTGGTACCGCGGCGACTGGGGCTCCTTGCGCCACGAGCCGCCGAAGGAAAACACCGGGGGCCGACGGACCACGATCAAACGTCGCGCCCAAGGCGCCGAGTGGTACGGCGACCGGGGAGCATCCCTCGATGTGCGTGACGGGACAACGTACGCGCGGAGCGTCATCTACTCGCCGTCGATGCACAAGCGGGCCATCAACCCGACCGAGAAACCGTCCGGTCTCGTCGAGAGCCTGATCACCTATGGAGCCCCCCCCCAAGGGCTTGTGCTCGACGTTTTTGCCGGGGGGTGCAGCACGTTGGTAGCAGCCAGGAACTCCGGCCGCCGCGCGGTCGGTATCGAGATGCGGGAGGAGCAGTGCGAAGCAGCCGTCAAACACCGCCTGTCCCAGGCCGTTCTTCCGTTCGGGGAGGTGTCGTGAACGCCGCCGATCCTGTTCTGGTTAGGCGGGTAGCTGTACACCACCGGACCCTCCTGTTGGCGCGGGCTCGGGAGATGGCCGACGACCACCGGTTCGTGTCCGGCTGTGCGTGGAGCGTTTCCGCGATCGACAGGGTGATCGCGGCGTTGGACGGTGAGACCGACCCCGCCGAACTCGGTCTGGCCGCTAGGCCGGAGCCTGCGTCGGCGGTTGAGCAGCCGGACCTGTTCGGCGCCCTGGGGCCGACGTGAGCCCGTTGCGCGCCGCCTCGATGTGCACCGGCACTGGGGCGCTCGATCGGGCCGTCGCCGAAGTACTGGACACCGAGCTCGCATGGGTCGCCGACCCCGACCCGGCCGCCGCTGCGCTCCTGGCCCACCGCTATCCCGACGTGCCGAACCTCGGTGACATCACCGCCGTCGATTGGGAGGAGGTGGTGTCCGATGAAAGCCTCGCTGTTGACCTGTTGACGGCAGGCTTTCCGTGACCGTGCCAGGACGTCAGCCAGGCTGGGCGGCAAGCCGGGCTCGTTGAGGGGACCCGCACTGGGCTGTGGCATCACATCGCCGGCGCGATCCAACACCTGCGGCCTCGGTACGTGTTGTTGGAGAACGTGCGTGGGCTCCTCACCGCACGCGGCGCCCCGCCGACTCCCGAACTGTTGGCCGCGTGGGCGGTCCGCGATAAGTACACCCGCATCCTCGATCTGTTGGGGCACAAGCTCCGGCGTGCCCGTAAGGAGAACCAGCGTGACCGCATCGAACGGCTCCGCAGGGACCGCCATCGCGTCCTGGGACGACACCGCGAAGCTGTGGCAGCCGTCCGGCGGGCAGACGCTCTCATTGTTCGGGCCATCGGAGCCGTTCTCGGGGACTTGGCCGACCTCGGGTTCGATGCGGAGTGGATGTTGCTTCCGGCGTCCGCCGTGGGTGCCCCGCACCGGCGTGAGCGGGTCTTCATTTTCGCCGTTGCTGCCATCACCGGACGCGGGAGTGTTCAACGACGGCCAGTCGGTGGAGGCGTATCTGGCGCGGAAGGAACGGGAGCTGGCGAAGGGCTACAACAGCAACGGGGGGGGGACACCGTTGGCGATGGCGGTGCGGTTGCTTCCTACTCCTCGGGTGACGGACGCGAACGGGCCGGGGCAGCATGGCGACGGTGGTCCGGATCTCCGGACCACCATCGCCATGCTGCTACCAACCCCACAAGCGCGGGACGGGGACTCGGCATCCGGATCGATGTCGGTCAAGACGGCACACCGCAGGCACCACGAACAGGGGAAACGGAACCTGGACGACGCGATCGCGCTACTCCCAACTCCGGCGGCCAGGGACCACAAGGGGGTGTCGGCACGGAAGCCTCGGACGCTGGCCGACGGGACGGTCAGCGCGGACCCGTGCAGGAACAACCAACTGCCGAACGCGGTCAAGCTGCTGCCGCCGCCCAGGGCGTCGGATGGGGAGAAGGGTGGCCCGAATCAACGCGGCAGCTCGGGGGATCTGATGCTGCCGAGTGCGGTGATGCTGCTCCCGACCCCGACCGTGAACGATTCGAGGGGTGGGAGGAACGCCACGTCGGGCCGGTCGAACCCGGACAGCCAACACCACACGGGCGAGACCCTGACGGACGTGTTCTGGGAACCACCGACTGGGCCGGATACCGGCCGGCCATCCAGCGCGAAGGACGAACCGACCCTGTTTTAGCGCCATCAAGCGCGCAGAATGGTATTCTTGGACGAAATGGACACCTGTCAGATAGCGGACTGCTCTCGGCCGAAGCACGGTCGGGGATGGTGCAAGATGCACTACACCCGATGGTGGGTGACAGGCGACCCGATGCAAGTCCAAAAAGGCGGGCCGAAGAGGTCCGACCCGGCGGAACGCTTCTGGGCGAAGGTCGAGAAGACGCCGACATGCTGGCTGTGGACAGCAGCGAAGGCGAGTCGATACGGACACGGCAAGTTCATGCTCAACGGGAAGAATCTCAAGGCGTACCGCTGGGCGTACGAAGCCCTGGTAGGGCCGATCCCAGAAGGCATGACATTAGACCATCTGTGTCGCGTGCCAGCGTGTGTGAACCCTGCACACCTGGAGCCAGTGCCACTTTCGGAGAACGTCCGTCGCCAGAACGCGGCGAAGACGCATTGCCCGCAGGGTCATCCGTTGTCGGGGGACAATCTGTATCGCTCTCCGGCGGGCCGGGCGTGCCGGACCTGTCGGAACGATGCCAGTCGCAGGATGCGGCGACGGAAGCGATTGACTGGGGCCAGTACGCCGCAGCAATAGCGCGCTGGAGTGCCGTCCTCGGACGACGGGCACCAGCCCCCACTGTTCTAGGAGCCCGGGGCGGCCGGCAGCTGTCCGCCCACTTCGTCGAATTCCTCATGGGTCTCCCCGAGGGTTGGGTCACCGACGTGCCCGGTCTGTCGCGGAATGCGCAGCTGAAATTGTTGGGAAACGGGGTCGTTGTCCAGCAGGGTGCGGCGGCGCTGCGTCAGCTCCTCGCGGCGTATGCGGCGGAGTGGGCGGCGTGAGGCGCTCGCCGATCGCCCGGAAGACGCCGCTGGCGGGTGGCGGGGAGTTGCGGCGTGTCGAGTTCGTCCGGAAGGCCGGTTCCGAGCTCCAACGGTCTGGGCTGTTGCCGGTGAGGCGGGCGACACCACGGCGGACGTCGCGGGTGCACGTGTGCTGCGGTGAGGCGGTCGGCCGGCGGCTGGTGAAGGCGCGCTCCGGTGGCATGGACGGCGGGTGGGGTCCGTGTGAGTTGTGTGGGCTGCGGCGGGCGTCGGAGTGGTCGCATCGGAAGGCTGAGGGACGGGGAGGCTGTTGGTGCCCTTCCAACGGCGTCGCCAGCTGCTCGGTTTGCCATCGGGATGGTGTCCGCAGTGTCCACCGTGACCCGTCGTTGGCCGACCGGATGGGTTGGACGGTGAGGACCGGCCGCGATCCGGGAGCGGTGTCGGTGGTGCTTGCCGCCTGGGCGCCTCGTCGGGTGTTGCTGTTGGACGATGGCGGTGTGGAGCTGCTGGCCGCCTAGCTATTGCCGTTTCGGAAATGACACGGTACTATCATCACATACCTGGTCCACCCCGCCGGGCAACTGAAAGGCTCCGTATGAACATCACCGCCACCGCCGGACAGTGGAAACTCACCGGCATCGCGGCCACCACCGGGTCCTGCGACTGCTGCACCCGCCAGATCCGGCAGCGCGTGTTCTCCGTCGCCCACCCTGACGGCACCACCGCCCAGCTCGGCCGCCGCTGCGCAGCCAAAGCCACCGGCTACCGGTACAACCGCCTGGAGGCCGCCGAACGTTCCGCCCGCCGGGTCGCCGAAATGCGCCGCCGCGAGGAGATCGTGGCCGCCGCGTACCCCGCGCTGGGCGCCGAGTACGCCGCCGCTAACGAGAACGCCCGCACCGCCCGCGCCAGCGGGGAGAGCGGCGAGTCCATCTACCGCTTCTTCGACGGCGGCTGTGCCTTGTTCCAGACCGCTACCACCGAGGACGGCTGGTGGGGCGACCGCAACCGGACCGCGTTCGAGTCCTGGGAGGCGTACCTGGACCACTACCTCGCCGGCGTCTAGCCTCGCCCCCGCACTCCTGTCCGCCACCCCCGGACACCCGCTCAGCCGAAAGGCACCCGATGTCCACTACCACGAAGATCCGTCCCCCGGTCACCCCGCTGTGCCGGGCCGGGTCGCACTACCAGTACACCGGTCACCCCGGACGGGGCAAAGGCCACCGCGAGCTGTGGGGGGCCGTGTCGTCGGACAAGGTGTGGCGGTACCGGCGGGAGGACGAGACGGGCACCCGCTGGTCGGTGGACCGCTGGAATTTCGGGGCGAAGGCGTACGTCCAGGTCTCTACCGGTTTCGGCACCTTGCATGATGCGAGGGTCGCTACCGCCGACGAGGCGTGGTGGGTGAAGGTGCGTGACGGCCTCGCGGGGCACCCCGCACCTGTCCCGGAGTCGGACGAGGCGGCCCCGCCGCAGCGGTGGCGGATCGACTAGCCCCGCGAGGCTGGCGGGACGGCCGACCTCTCCCCTCTCGGTTGCCCCGCGTACCTCGCCCCATGCTTGCCCCGCCAACCCCGCGAGGAAGGAAACCGCATGCCCGAGCCCGTCAATCTGCTCACCGTCGGCGAGGTGTCGGCGGCTCTCCGGGTGTCGCCCGCAACCATCTACCGCCTCATCCATGCGGGGAAGCTTCCGGCGGTGCGGGTGGGCCGGTCGCTGCGGGTACCAACCGAGGCTGTACGGAAACTGCTGGATACGACGACGAAGGACAACGGGTCATGAGCGACAATAGCGATGCCTGAGTCTCGCCCCACTCCGGAACAGCTCGCCACGGCTGAGCGGCGGGTCAAGGCGTGGCTGCTCCGGGCTCACGGCGGCCCCTACGGCGTCATGGACGACGTCCGTACGGTCATGGCCGAGTTCGACACCGCCCGCACCGAACTAGCTTGCGTCCGTTCCGTTCTGACCCTGCTGGTCGACACGAGCGGCCTGTGCTCCTGCGGCCACGACCGCTACGACGACCACGACACCGCCGGCACCTACTGCGCTGAGTCCCACCTGGACGGGTGCGCCGGGGAGATGGAATGCGGGTGTGAGCACTTCGAGCCGGTGGTCACCGGGGCCCAGATCCGCGCCGCACTGGAGGGGGTGCCGTCATGACACGCGAGCACCCCGAGATCGCCCCGCTCAAGTGGGTCAAACTCCCGGACGGTCGGGTCGGCATCGTCATGTTGATCGAGGTTTGGCGCGGCGCGTACGGCGCGGACATCGCCATTCCCGGAGTAGCCGGACGGACGTGGAGCGCCCTGTCTGGTCTGACCGTGGTGGACGCTCCGGAGGTCACGTCATGAACGGACGGAAACGGGAGCCCAGAAAGGTGCACCGGGACGATCAGAATGCCGCCGAGCAGGTCGAGTGGCACCGGCGGGTCGCGCGAGACGACGAGGCCGGGCCGTTGATCCGACTGAATCACCGCCTCCTAGCGGCGGCGTGGGAACGGGGGGGCGGTCGTGATGCCTGACCGCCCCCACCCGGAGCAGTGCAACGCTGGATTGGGTGGGAAGGGCGACGATCCACAGTTCTGGCCGGCCAGCGTGCGTATCCGCGAGTTCCCTACCCCATCGCCCTTCTAGCTATTGTCTCTCGCGGCGTGACACGGTAGTATCCACGTATACGCAGCGTCGCCACCCCCGACGCGCAGAGAGGCACCGATGTCCACCGCGACTCTCGCCGCGAGCCTGCTCGCCGGCTACACCGACGGCCAGTACCGGAAGGCCATCGCCCTGGTCCGGGAAGGACGTATCCACCGCGACGGGGTCGACTACCTCGTGCGATCCTCGGACGGCATGTCCGCCTACCTGGTGTCGGCGTACCGGCAGACTTGCACCTGCCGGGCCGGGTCACTCGGCCGACGCTGCTACCACCTGCTGACGGCGCTAGCGATGGACGAAGGGGAGAAGCTGTGACCGTCACGGCCACCGATGCCCGCGCGCTGGGCGATGACTTGCACCCGATGGCCGACGAGAGCGGAGACTGACCATGGCGGACTTTCAGGTGTGGTCCTGGGACGTCGGCAACCGGATGTGGCTGGCCGTCGACCAGGGCACGTGGGAACACGTGAACGCAAGCGCGGCGAGGCGTTGGAAGGCTGCCGAGAAGTACGGCATGACCGGGTCTGCGTTCTACGTCGCCCGGAACGCGCCCACGCTCCCACCGCAATCCCTCATGTGCGACGTCGTCGCGGAACCGGCCAAGGCCACCTCGATCGCGGAGGTGTCAGCCATCGCCGACGAGATGGCCGCCGCAGCGTCAGAGGGACTACTCCCTGACTACACTCCCGCCGAGGCGCTGACCAACGTCAGGGAAGCGCTCGCAGCGGGAAAGCTGGACGCAGCGGACTACTCCCTCCCGATCGTCCTAGCCGACTACGACCGGCTCCTCGCAGGTGAGGCGTCGGCCGCGTCGGTCGACCGGGACGCCCAGGTTGTCCGCGCCGTCATGGCAGGGATGACCGACGGGATGCTCCGGCTCAACCCGCCGGTGCACCTGGACGAGGCTGTGAAGGACCGGTGGCGTAACCACGCCCTGCGCGCAATCGCCGCGCTACCACCGGACGACTGATCCCTATCCTGGCCCCGGGCGTCCACCCCGCGCCCCGTTTCGAGAGGCACCGTATGTCCCCAACGACGTATTCCCCGGCCCGCTGGCGGGTGGTTCGTGCTGTCGCGCTCGACCAACCTCGGGTCGGGCTCGGAGACGACGCCCACATGGTCGACACCCTGGTCCGCGATCGGGTGGTCGAGTACCGGCACGGCCAACCGGTCCTGACTGTGTTGGGCGAACAGTTGCACGCACGCTGGTCCCGCGAACACGCACTAACCCAGGTCCCCGGCATCGTGGTGCGACGGGCACGGACGGAACGTCGCTGCGCCTGCCACACCGTGATCCGCCCCGGCGACGCCTACCAGGTGTGGCAGTTCGGTGAGGCTGTGTGCGTCACCTGCGCTCTCGCTGGCCTCGCGCACGAAACGGAAGGAGCGTCCTAGGTGGCTAGGCGTCGTAAGCCGGAGATGACGATCGAGCGGGCCCGACGCATGGTCCGTGCGATCGAGGTCGCCGCGACCGGGCCGAAAGATGCCGTCTCGGCGGGCTACGCGGAGCTGCTGCGGATGGTCGACGAACACGACGGACCCCGCGCAGGCCACCAGTTCCACTTCTCGGTGGCCTGCCAAGGCGCTTCATCCGTCGTAGGTGACCCGGACTCCTACCGCGACGCCGATTGGACAGGGGAGCCGTTCACCGTCACGGTGCGGGCGTCGTCTCTGTCTGAGGCGTGCCGGCAGGTGTCGCTGCTCCCGCTGGACGCCTGGACGGCCCCCGGCGAGCACGACGACGAAGGAGACGTCTGATGTCGGGTCCGCCCCGAGGCGCCAGCTACAACCCCGCCCTGCCCGTAACCCCCGACCGGCTACTAGGCGCACGTATCCGGGATGCCCGCATCGTCGCCGGCCTGTCCCGCCAAGACCTGGCGGATGCGATGCGTGTCCGGGGCCACCGCTGGACGGCCGAGACGGTGGATGCGGTCCAAACCGGTCGGGGCCGTTCGGATGGGTCGGCGGCGCGGAAGGTGTGGGCGGTGGAGTTGCCGGCGCTCGCCGACTGTTTGGGGGTGAACGTGCCGTGGCTGTTGGTGGGGTTGCCGGTCGGCGACGCCCCAGACCCGGTGGTGCCGTTGGCGGATCTGGTGTTCGACTACCGCACACCAGCCGCCGAGCTCGAAGCCGTCGACGCCGACATGCGGGAAGTCGCGGACGTGTTGATCCCGGCCGCGCTACACCTCGCGGATGGTGGCGTGCCGGTGCTGGACGAGGATGCTGTCGACCCGGCCCGACCGGGACGGCCGTCGGAGGCCGATCGGTTTCAGGTGTTCTACGGTGCGGCGGGGCAGCGTGCGGCGGTGGACCGGTGGGCGGATGTGTGGCGTTCGTCGAGGGTGGCGGCGTTGCGTCGGGTGATCGCCGCCGGGTTGGCGGCTCTCGATGGGTAGACCTGCGACACTGGCCCCAGCCGCCACCCCCGGCCAGAGGTATCCCTTCGAGAGGCGATATGCGTGGAGTACGAGTACGACGCCCTGGACGACCAGCAGCTGTGGAAGCTGGTCGCGTACAACGCGGAGGCGATTGCCCGTCAGCCACCGGAGTTGCTGGCGCGGGTGCGGGAGGATGGTTTGCAGGCCGCCGAAATTGTCGTACCAGCAGCGGAATATTTGACGGAGGAACTCGCTGAACTATTGTAGACGATCACTTGACACGGTACTATCCTGCTACACCGGCGCCACCCCCGCCGGACACCGAAAGGCACCCATGTCCGACATCGCATGGCACGACCTCCAACACCCCGCCCTCGGCGTCGAATACCTCGCCGCCGGCCACGAGCTCGGCGGGTACACCCTCGACCGGCCCGCTCTGGTCATCTCCACCGACGAGGTAGCGGTGTTCGGTGCCGCCACCACGGCCGAGGTGATCCGGTTCGCGCGCCGCCTGATCGAGGTGGCGGTCGCCGGGCCGAAGGCGCCGCCCCTGTACTGCGCCGAGTGCCAGGAAGAGACCGGGTCGGTCGACAAGGCTGGTATGTGCCGGGACTGCGCCACCGAAGCCGCCCTCGCCGACACTCCGGCTGGTGTCCGGTGAAGCCGCGCCAGCACCCCCGTCCCCGCCCGAACCCGCGCCGCGTGGAGGCGTGGCGGCCCCTCATCGTCCCCACGCCGGTCCCAGCGCCGCCCCTCGACGCTGGTACGTCGGTTGCGCTCCTCACCGCCCCCGCCCGGGACGCCACGCAGGCACGGATCGCCGCGGAGGTCATCGACACCGTCAACGAGATCGTCGCCGAACAACAGGTGGATGCTGAGGTTGCCCCGTGGGAGGCGGATGACCGGCCCCACTGCGGGCACCTGTGGGTTGACGATACGGCTGGGTATGGGCTGCCGTGGGTGTGCACCCTGTCCCCGGGTCATGGGGGAGAGCATGAAGCGTATGGGGGGGAGGGACGGGATATCCCGTTCGCTACCGCCCCGGAGGGTGGCGAGGTGCTCCGCGAGGATGCGGGGGAGGTTGCCCCGCCCGCTGGCGAGGTTCCCCGCGAGGTAGCCCAGCCCCCCGTGTCCGAGGCGGAAGCTGTCACCCTGCCGTCTGGCCCCGCGCCTGCCCCGCCCGATCCGGGGGAGGCGTTGGAAGACACCCAACCGATGCCATCCCCCCGGCCCCGTACGCCCCGCAGCCGGGCTAGAACACGCGGCGGCACCAAGACCACCCCCGCACGCAAAGGGGCGTAGCTGTGGGACGGCACAGAGCCCCGCGGCCCGGCCCGTCCGTCAGCCGTGGCCCCGCACTAGCGGTCCTCGTGCTCATGGCCGCCCTCATCGTCGGCCCTGTCCTCGGCGGCACCGACCCGCCCCACGCTGAAGCCGCCACCAGCGGCGTCGTCCAGGCCGTCACCGTCGCGGACGAGACGCCTCCCGCGTTCCGGTGCGTCACCCTCCCGACCGAGTCCCTGGTTGTGCGGCCGGCGCCGAAGACGCGACAGACAGCCGCACCGGCCGCGGCGAAGACGGGTAAAGGCAAGACGGAGACGAAACGCGGGGGCGAACGATGGGTGGGTGCCCGGAGGAGTCGATGCGGGAGATAGCCCGAGCACTGACCACGGTCGAAGCGGCCGACGACGAGACGAAGGAGCAGCAGGGATGAGCACAAGAATCGCCAGCCTTACCGAGGCGCAGAAGGCCGCGATCCCCGCCCACGTACAGCGCTGGATCGAGGTCGGCCAGGCTACCGGCGAGGCCGACTGGTCCACCTTCGAGACCGGGGCCGAAGCCTGCTATCGCTACGCTGGGGTTGCGTGGCCCCGGCGGGTGGTCCGGGTGGCGAATCCGCTGGTGCTGTCACTAGCCGCACCAATCGCCGCCCACCTACTCCAAGGCCGCGGCGCGGTGCGCACCGCGGTGGGCGGCGCGGTGGGCGGCGCGGTGGGCGGCGCGGTGGACGGCGCGGTGCGCACCGCGGTGGACGGCGCGGTGGGCGGCGCGGTGGGCGACGCGGTGCGCGACGCGGTGGACGGCGCGGTGGACGGCGCGGTGGGC
>ERZ1292637.108-Hain-H14-01um-R3-108-length-50717-cov-6_pt1 | contig 50717 bp, 100 predicted proteins | sample MGYA00564405_ERZ1292637 | MGnify/ENA primary metagenome ERZ1292637 (study PRJEB36523, sample SAMEA6512645) | groundwater metagenome | collected 2019-01-09 | study: AquaDiva: Metagenomics assemblies of 32 groundwater samples | reverse complement strand
GCAGCCAGCTTTCCCAAAGGCAATCTGAACAATCTGGAAGTTGCTGTTGGAGGTGCCTGTGATTTGCCAGAGACCATCCCGTTTCAAGATACCAAGCTGGTCTCGGCGGGGAGCAAATGCCACCACGCCTTCCTGATCCTGACCCTGAGGATAGGCCACCAGCCTATATCCCCACGCATAGACCTTGTTGTCATCCGTGTAATAGATGGTATCCACATCAACCGGGGAATCCGTGCAGCCCCACAATCGGTTCTTCCACGCCGTGATGTTCTTCAGCCGGGTCCCTTCAATGGTGCCAGGAGGAGATTGGAGGGTGGTTGGCACCACAGGAAGGGTGGCCAGGGACGCATCCGCCAGAGCATCTGCCAGGGTGGTCCCAATATTCCCTTCGAGGTCAATGAGCTTGTAAAACTGGGTGCCAGCTGTGGCGTTCCGGTAGATTCTGCGGCCTGTGATGGAGTCCTCGGAGATAGGGATTCTGGTTAGGGCAATGTCCTGATTGGCAACGGTCAACTGGGCAGACAGGGGGGAGAGAGGTGATTCCATGAAGAGTTCGTCGTCGGAACCATTCACGAAGAAGCTCACCCGATACTGGTAGGTGCCTGTCAGGCCGGTGGAGGCTCCAACTGCCACATTGGGTGGTTGCTGGGGGGCACGTGGAACCAGCACCCTGACAACGCCTTCTGGGTCGATAGCCAGGTTGCGGTTGGGTGAGTTCACGACAACCACCCACTGATTCAGGACTGCAAACTTCGGCTTCCGGGTGGTATCAAGGGTGATGCCTGACGGGAGGGTCAGGGCTGTAGGGACACCCGTGACTGGGTCGATTTTGTAGAGACTGGTTCCGCCCTGCGCGAGGTAAAAACTCACTGTATGTCCACCATGGCTAGGTTCTTTCTAACAGAACGCCCATGCGTCCGGTGAAGTTGTCGGTAGCTACCTTGGACCATGTGCCGGCGGTTTTCCTCAGGATGAATCCGTCTGCGTTTGCACCTGCAGATGAGATGAAGCAGATGAACAAATCACTGCCATAGAGGATGGAGTTGCCAACCTGATAGGCCGTGCCTGCTCCGTCTGAGGCCGCTACATCCCTATCGGTAGTCCAGGAAGTACCGTCAAACTTACGAATCAGCTGTACATCCGCGCCACCATCTGAGTAAACCACGGCATAGAGTTCACTGGAATACACAATCAATGAGCCATAGTAGTCCAGCCCAGATGTCACCACCGTGTCACTGCTGGTCCACGCACCTGTGGTGGAGGTGCGGACAAATGTGGCAGCATCGAATGTGGCATTTCCGTGGAGACCAGCAAAGAGGTTGCCTCTGAATACACACAATGAGTGAGGATAGCCATCCAGAGTGGCTGTGTCGGATGTCCAGGCGGTGTCGATGCCTGGGTAGCACCAGACAACCTTGCCTTGACTGGCGACTCCGTCTCCTTTGTGGACTCCAACCCAGAGCTTGCCCTGATACCAGGCAAGGCAGGTGGGAGCGCCTCCAGACATGTGGCCTGCGGTGGCAGAGAAGGGGGTGGCTACCTGCTGGATGACACCAGTAGTGATATCCATGCTGTAGACGCTACCCTTGGGGGTTCCACCATTGATTGGGCTGTGAACAGCAAAATAAATAGTGTTGTTCGCCTTCAACATGTCTGTGACAGTGAAGGAGAAGTTTCCATCACTCGACCCGCCTCCTACCTGAAGACGAAACAGCCCAATGGCTGTGGTGCCATCCCACATATCCATGTCAAGTGCTGTGTTGTTGGCTGGGGTGACAAGGTCACTGGTGTAGTCCGCACCGGGGTAGATGATGAATGTCTTGTAGCCCACCATGCGACGGTCGGCGGGGAATGCGTTGGTGCCAATCGTGGTGTAGTTTGTGCTGGATGGGGTGTTAGTCGCCAGGGATGGGGTTGTGATAGATGTCCAGGAGGTGCCGTTGGTGGTTTTAGCCCATTTATCACTGTCGAATGTGCCCAGGGAGGCATAGAGCGTGCGGGTGAAGGTGGTCTTCAGCGGCAGTCCTATGATTCCAAGGACACTTCCGGCCATAGCTGTTGTGAACGTGGCCAGGCCACCCCGTTTGGACAGAGAGCCCTGTCCACCCCGGTTCACATCTGGAATGAGTTCGGCATTCTGAAGCTGGGTGGCCTCGTCATCCCCAAGGTGGAGTGGTTCTTTGGAGAGATTCACCCCGCCCAGCCCGAATTGATAGTTGGAAAGCTTACCAGCCATTAGATGGTGATTTCGGTGACTCTTACTGGCCCACTCCCAGCCGACGTAATGGCTGAAACGACTCCTGAATAATCATTCAAGTCAGATTCATATAGGGAGTTGTTTGGCATATCTATGCTGAATGCGGTGGTGGTGGCCGTGGCTGCAAAGGCAACAAAGACATGTCGCCCAGCATTGTTCCAGATGGTGAAGCGCTGACGGTCAGGATTTGCTGCCAAAATCACGGCAGATGTTGTGCTCACCGTGACGTTTGAGAGGGTGGCATTCGCGGGTGTAATGATGGTCGGCGCGGTTGTGATGAAGAGTCCCATGTTTTACCTTGCTGTCCGTCTGGACTAACCCCAATAGTTTTCGAACATTGCATCTACGTATTTGGGTTCTTGGTATTCTCTCATACCCAAACTTTGGAGGAGATGCTGCTTCTCGGTGGCGTAGATGGACAGCCAGTTGGGGTCCGGGCTGCGGTCCTCACGCTCCTTCGCGCGGGCAAAGGCCACTGTCCAGGCAACAAGGGCGTTGTCGGCCTCGCCTGGTATGGGCACCACGCTCGTGGAGGTCAGCTGACCAACAGTGGGGACGTAGCAGAAGCTCAGATTGACTGCACTCGTGACCTGGGGAGCGCAGTAAATCACTGGGGCGTTGACTGGAGCCCCCTGACCAGTGATGGCATAGTAAATCACGTTGTTGGCAGGCTCCACGTCACTCGTGGCACGTGCTGACTGGAACTTAAGATGGTTGTAGTCGAGGGGTGTAAATGTCAGGCCGACGTTGGTGCTGGTGTTGGAAGTATCCCTGGCCTCAATAAGATAGACCTTGTGGACGTCGGTGGGAACTCCGGACAGGGTAGAGGAACCAGAAGCCAGGGAGACGTTGTCATTGTCTACCTTCAGGTAGTGCTCCTGTTTGAGGTCTGCGGTGTCTCTCCAGAGGTCCCGAATGCCAGCTGTGATGATATCCACCAGCTCGGCAGAGCTCCAATAATTGGCACTGGACTCAATCAGGCGGAGCCTGACTGTGGTTTCTATGGCTGAAATGAGTGTGGGCATTGGTTATCCAACATACTCGATGATTGTAAGGGTGAAGTCATCACCAATAATACTACCAGTAGATGGTGTCCCAGACAAGTCAATCCAATATGCTGTTCCAAGTGTTAGTCCAGTAAGAATACCTGTAAGTGCTACAGGGCGTTCTACTGTATCCTTATCAATAGTGAAATCAATGCCGATTTGCGTTCCAGTATCAAGAGCCGTAGCAGCAGGTCCTGTTCCAGTTCCATACCTTAAACGATATAGAGCCGTTCCACCTGTAAAGCTATCCTGAGTAAAGGACAATGTAATTAAGAGAACGCCGGTAGAAACTGGAGTTATTGCACTAATTCCATCACATATACCTGCCATTGAATTGCCAGAAATCATAGTGGAATTAGTAGTCTTAGTAATCATGGCGTAATTACCTTTGTTGCCACCAGTGATTTCGAGATTGCCCAGCATTCCCATCTTATATATACCCCATATTCAAGTCAAATGTGATGTTTGTTTTACTCGGTATAGACATTCCAACTAAAAGGGTTAGTCTCTAGCGAGCCAGTTGACAATCCCTGTGCTGGAGGCCATCTTGACCCAGACCAAGTTCAGACTAATCACGGGGATGGTGATAGACTGGCCTGGGGTTAGAACAACTTCCTGGGCCAGCGAGGATCCAATCAGAACATTAGTGGTGTTAGTTGGGTCGGATTGAATGAGGACTTCCCGGATATTCGATGTCGTCGTTGAAACCTGGACTGCAGCAGTTGTGATGCCAGTTGTTTCACCAGCAAACAACCTTCCACTAGTATAAGACACTTAGTTCCACCACGATGTTAGTCTGAGCCATACAGCTGTGAACCAGACCTTGAAACGATGCCACAGGGAGAGGTGGGGAAGAGACATGGCAAGGGTAAGCTCTTCTTCAGGAAACCCAAGATTTGCTCCACGCTCATGGATTTGTATCATTAGAGGAGATATTCCGCGCCAATACTCCAGGTTGTGGTGTCTGTGGCGACTACAGCCTTCACTCTCCACGAAGATGGCACGAAGTTGCTGATTTCCGTAGACGTGGTGCCAGTTCCGGCTGCAACCGTGATGCCTGGATAGACAGTGAGGGTTGTGGCAATCGCACTCGTCAGGGCTGGGGTGGTGGCTCCGGTAATGGTGAACCAAGTGTCTGTGACTGGGTCCCGACCCTCGATGCTCACAGTGACTGTGCCAGTTGCCACAGTTCTGTTGATAAACAGCCTGACTCCCTTCCAGTTTGAGTTGAACAGCTCATCGGAGGTGTAGGTTGCGGCTGCTCTGACAGCGCTGGGGAAGATGATACCAGCAGTCGCAGTGGGAGTAGCCTGCAGGACCGCTGTGGTGGAAGGGGTAGGTCCGTTAAGGTGGAGATCTGCCATTTTTATTCCTTGGGGTTAGATTAGGTTGGTGGTGGCCTCCAGGCCATACATCTTGTTGACTGGGTTGAGTGCGGACTCCCCATGCACAGTGACGGTCGTGCCCGACCCCCTAGCCCTGCCGACCCAGTAGAAGGCGGAGGGGAGCTGGAACATATAGCGGGGGGCCAGCATCCTGAACCCGTAGATGTCGATTACCTCAAACTCCTCCCAGATTGCCAGGGCCATCATGTAGTCGAAGGTGCTGAGGAAATGACGCTCAGGCGCGCCGTTCACGTTGAAGAATCGCTGGATGTCTTTGAGAGGATACGCCACGCTGGTTGGAACCAGTGGGTCGACGGTCCATCTGTAGATGGGGTTGGTCTGGGACTTGAACCACTCCAGGGTGTTATGTTTCCGTGTCAGGATGTGCGGGTTGTGATGAAGGTCAAACCAACGTGTCCAACCCGCGTAGCGGTCGGCAAACTTGGTTTTGAAGGCACAGTCGTTCAGACTCCAGCGCTCAATCCCAGCTTTGGGGCTGGGCACCTTGACCGTTGATATGGCACCACCGATGAACTGGACTGTTTTACGCATGTTTTAACCCTGAAAGTTGTAGGGTTGCATGTCTATGGCTGCAGTGGACTCAAACCCATACAACTTGTTGGAGGGGTTCAGATTGGATTCTCCATGCACCAGGACCGTGATGCCAAGGGCGCGGGCTCGGGAGACCCAATACATCGCCGAGGCAAGCTGGAAGAAGTATTTCTCGTTCGAACTCATCCTCACACTGAAAATGTCGATGTGCTGGAAACCTTCAAAGATAGCGAGAGCTAGCATCCAATCAATCGAAGACAGGAAGTAGCGTTCGGGGGAGCCGTTCACGCTGAAGAACTGCTGGAGTTCAACGCGGGGATAGGCGACACTGGACGGAATCAGGGGGTCGGGGGCCCACATCACGATGGGCTTCTCCTGGACTGTGTACCAGCCGTAGGCGCCTGGCCGGTTCAGGATGATGTGGTCCTTGTGATGGAGATCAAACCACCTGGTCCAGTTGTCGAACTTTGCACATCGCTTGGCGAAGTGGATGTTGTTCAGACCCCACCGCTCATGGCCCTCGGGAAGGAAGGGGACAGTGGTGCTGGGAACCCCTGCAATGATCTGGACCGTCTTCTTGGTTGGTGTCACGATTCCCAGGCCTCTCGCTCAATATTCCAGTCAGGCTCTGGTTTGGTGCTGTAACCATACAGCAATCCTTCGTAGAGGTCTGGATCGCCAGGCAGAAAGGGGAGTTTGGTTATGGCGTCCTGGTATAGAACCTCGATACCTCTATTTCTTGCCTGTTGTATCCAGTAGAAAAAACACGGTCGCTCCCATGCAAAGGCACTACCAGGCTTGGTGTCTCGGAGCTCAAAGCCCCAGAGTTCAATCTTTTTGAACTCTTCCAGGATTGCAAAAGCAATCAGCCAACACACACTACAGGTAAAGTAGCGGTTCGGTCCTTTGGCGGTGGCAAAGAAGCTTTGTATTCTTTCGCGAGGAAACGCCACAGACGTAGGGACGTCAGGCTGGGCCTTTAGTAGATAAATAGGCCGTTTTTCTGCTTTATTTTGGTAATATGACCACGCTGATGGATACGTTCCAAGGATATGTTGCTTGGAGTGCAGATTGAACCATCTCGTCCACTCGTGTATGGCTCTTGGACATCTCAACAGCGTCGTGGTTGTGCTATTGGAGAGCCACACTTCCACGTCATGGTCTTCGGGCGTCCGTACTGGGGCCTCTCGTACATTGCGGGCAGCCCCATATATTCTGACGGTTTTCATAAACAAGAAGGAGTGAGTTGCCCCAAAGGACAACCCACTCTATTCGGTTATTAGCCTGTGATTGTGATTCCTGCTTCGACCGCAGTAATACACGAAGCAAACCAGCTAGTGCCATCAGAGACCAAATGGGCTCTGTCGCCTACAACTGATACACCATCAACAAAAGTAACGGTAGTGCCTGTGGCTGCGGTTTCTACGTCTGAGCCTGAGTCAGCAAATCCCGACGTGAGCACATGCCCAGCCAGAACCTGACATCCGCCCTCAGTAACGATGGTATAGCTCGCACCCGATGGAGCTGCTGTTACGATGAACAAGTACTCAACGCCAGCTGTAGGAGCCGGAAGCGTGCTCGCAAACTCTGTCGCTGAGTTGAGGAAAAATATCTTGCCACTTTCTGTAGCCGTGATGACGTTAGCCGCAGTTACAACCTCACTAGCAGTCGCACCGGTTGGACTAGTGATGACCGGGGAGGTGAGGGTTTTGTTGGTGAGGGTCTGGGTGCTGGAGGCGTCGACAACCTGGACCTCGGTAGTGCCAGACGCTGCCGGGATTATCTTGAGGATATTGTCATCGGAATCGACGTAGATGGGAGAGGCGTGGGGCTTGGCTGCCGCACCAAAAGTGGTAGCAAGCCGCTTGATGTATTGTGTAGCCATGTTAGAGGAATCCTTGAAATGAAAGGAGGAGATAGGCCTCTGCCAGTTTCTCCTGGTTTGTTAAACCAAGGGGCCGTCAGGCCCCTCAGTTCGTAGAACTACGCTCCGATGATAAGGAAGCCGTTTGGCGCATCCCCAGCACTAGACTGGGTTCCACCATTCGCTGCTGTGTAGGCCGCTACAACGATACCGGTTGCCATTGGAATGCCATCCGGGAATATCTGGATAGCCTCACCAGCATTGTCGCCTGGTGTGGTCCCACCAACCGTTGCAACACCCGCAAGCGGGAACGCAAGCACTGCTCGGGTATCCGCTGCAAAACCCGTGTCATCAACCGTGTCGTCGATGACGGACAGGTAGGAATCGGTTGCCGTGTTGGTTTTCTTGCCCCACGCCACGTAGAGTGTGCAAGCCTCACCAACGAGAAGGGTCTTACCGCAAGCACTTTCCAGGTCAGTTCCAGAGAACGTAACGATCTGGAGGTCGGGATTGCCCTTGTTAGCCGCCATGTGGAGGAAGAAGGCCTTCAGGGCATAGAACACACATGGATTGTGGATGGAGGCACGTGCCTTCTGTCGAACCTTCCCTGCAGACTGAGTTGCTAGAGCTGCTGCCATTTGATTGAACCTAACTAAGTCCCATACGCTGGGTTAAGCGTCTCAGCAAATGATGTCGGCTGAGATCAACATCCTGCCCCTGGAGACTGGCTAGGGGAGGAAAAGACTCCCTACCATGGGAGTATACTTTGGAGTGGTTGAAGTGACCTTCACCTGAGCCGCAGGCGGGGGTTCGTTGATGCCCCTTCGACGCGGGGTCGGGGAGTACATGTGGGACTGGAGGCCTATCTTTTTCTTGTAGAGATTCCAGGCATCCTTCCCCAGGGAGGTCAGGTGCTCATTCGTGGCTTCGCGGGATTTGAGTTCGTCTGCCCGCTCCTGGTCCTCAAGCTTTTGGGTAACAGCCTGGGCACCCCCCAAACGCCACGGGGCCCGGCGGCGGAGCTCCTCGAAGAGGAAGGGGTTGCTCCAGTTGGCGGTAGCCAGGATGGTGGTGACAGGCACCAGATTATAAGAGGCCAGCATCTGAGTGTCGGAGTCCTTCCAGAGAGCTTCGTTGACAATCTTCGTGGAGAGCTGAGGGTTTCGACGCTGAGAGAGGCGATACATGAAGCCCTGCCGGGAGGGAACCACAACGAGGGAGGCATCGAAATCCCAGAGCTTCCTGAGGAAGTGGTCAGGAGGACCAGCCAGTTTGAAGGAGTTCACGTCCGGGATATAGTTTGAAGGTGTGTTCATAATACGTTACGCCGACCGAAAGTCAGGGTTTGGAAAAGCCATTATCGATTGGCAGGGCACTGGAGGCATCGACATGACGGCTGAACATGCCTGTTCCAGTCACGACTTCCACCTTCTGCTGATCAGCAGGGAGTCGTTTGCGATCAATGAGCTCAGTGGCCGTGCTCTGCTCAATCGGGGTGCAGTCATCACCATGCTCGACAATCCCAATCAAACACTCATTGACCATGGTGAATGGATCACGGGTGCCGAAGATGGGGTTCTGGTCCTTGAACTTGAGAGCTTGGATCTCCGGGAACGAGTGCTGACCGGGGGCGATTTCGTAGTGTCGACCATCCCAGGTGCCTTGGAGGGTCTTTGAGGAACGATTAACCAAAGTAACATGTTGGGACATTGAAATCTCCAATACCTTTCATATGAGCGAACGGGTTCATATGGAGTAGAGAAAAGGGGTGGGCCACCCCCAAAAGGATGACCCACACCAGGTTAAAACGATTACGAACCAGCGGCGCGCTGAACGACCAACGCCTGACCAGTGATTCCATCAAGTCTAGCACAGTATGCCGGATACTCAAGGAAATACTGCTTCCGCATGCGATACCAGGCCTCGAACGCATCTCGCGCCGAGGTTCCGGTGCCAACACGCCACAGGACGCTGCCGTCCTCGTCAATCCACTTACCGGGTTCAGAGACATACTCTTTGAAGCCAGCATTGGCAAGATCGAGGAACATCAGCACGTCGAGCGGGAAGTCACGGACGGCTCGCACAGGAACATCACCGAAGGGGATGTCACCCTGCTTGAACGCCACCGTGCCAGGGTCGGGACGCAGGAGCGACGCGCCCATGTATCTACGATCCTGGTCCGTCAGCTGGATAATGAGCCGACGTGTGCTGTGATGCGCCAGCAAGAGGTTGATCTTCCCATTCATCTTCTGGTCAACCACATCCGACACGCGCTGGATGAGGTCTACAGACAATGCTGCCGTGGAAGGTGTGACATAGCTGGAGTAGGCTGGAACTGCCGTGCGGTCCAGACCATAGTAGCTCGCACGATACGTGCCGTCATCTACGAGAGCCATCAGGCCCCACCACGCATGCTCATACGACGTATCGAGCACGTCAGTGATGGCGTTATTCGCTGCCTGCACAATGTAGTCCGAGTCGGCTACGTCTGTGCCGATTGTGGCCGTAGACAGCGTGACGGTTGTGCCCGAGCTGGACACGGCCGTGACGGTGGGATTCGCTGCTGCCTGGGTTCGGAGTGCTCCAGTTGCCGGGTTGACGAAGGCAATCTTCATACCAGCGCTGATGAAGCGGTTGCCGAAGTTGTCGTTGGTGATGCCGCCAGGTGCGTCCACGGTAAGACCGGTTCCGCAATCTGGGTCGATGTCATCAACGAGTGCCAGAACACCACGACCGTCGCTGGCGAGCGCATACTCGTCCCGGCGGGCCATGTCATCGATGAGATACTGCATCTCCGACTTGCGGGCGGAGATGAACGCACCTTCGCTGGCAGTCGAATCCTGCATGACTTCCCAGGTCATACGGAGTCTTGACGTCAGCTTACGCTGGTCAATGAACATCCGGCTGTAGCCCTGGTTCCCAGCCTCGGCAAGCAGAGAATCCTCGCCACCGAACATGGGACTGACATTACGGGAGGTATGCGACAACCGCACAACCTCACGACCACGAAACGGGGACTTCTCAGTCTTGATGATGTCCCGTAGTGGGTTCTTGTTGTTTACGCCCTCGGCAACACCCTCTTCAAAAACTTCTTTGAAGATGGCATCAAGGGCCTGTTTATCTGCACCGGCCATAGTTTAGCCTTTCTGCACCAAAAAGTCCTTACTCACCCTGGAAGGGGATTGGAGACTTCGCAGTTGAGTTATACATAGCCAAGCCACGTGCGACTCGCTCGTCGAGATCCTTGGGCTGAGGCGGAGCAGGAATGCGAGGGGCTCCACCAGGAGTGTCCTGGGGAAGCGGGATGTTCGCACGTCCTGGAATGCCAGCGTTGGTGGTTCTGCGAGACGGATCGACGAAGTTTGACGAGAAAGCCTTCACATAGTCGTCCACGATTGAGGGATCATTGGAATAACGGTCTGCCCGTTCTGGAGATGACTGGACCCACCCTATAAAGCTAGAGTGCAAGAACTGCTTGCCTTCATCGCTCAGTGGGGAGCCAAGGGCCTCAGCTGTCTTCGTGAACAGTCTGTCGACGGATTGGCGTCCATAACTCTGCCAGTAATGGGCATTCTGAGATTCAAGGTCTCCCGCACGTTCGAGGAGTTGTTCCAGCTGTGCTGCCTTCTCTTCCATCTTGGAGAGCCCTGGGTAGAGCTGACCAAACTGTTTTCGAACGGCATCTATTTCTGGATTTTGTGGAGGCTGAACACCCACAAGTGCATGGAGCTGTCTCCGATACTCATCCGCTTCCCGTCGAAGTTCTGATTCTCGCTGGGCGAACGACTGGCTCGCCTCACGAACTGCAGCTTCTCGGGTTTCACGGAGTCGATACGGAGGAACCCACGTAGAACGGTCGTCTTGTGGAGCACCTGTCGTTGGTGCGGACGGGGCGGCGCTTGGTATCGCAGGCGCTGCGGGGGCTGCGGGTGCAGAGATTTCGCTCCCTGAGGGCGATGGTGTTCCGGCTACGTCGATGTCTGACATACTCTACCTTTTTGTATCGCGGGTGAGGTCCGCGTGGAGTTGCCCGACCCTACGCAGTCGAGCGGTTGATGAGACCAACCAACATGACATTCACACTGATTGGGGCGCAAGCTTTTTCGATTATGTGGGCCGTCAGGTCCACCCTAGCTGTCTTCAGCTTACATCAGGCCCTGGGGTTGGCCCTTCTGTTGCTCCCTTTTAGGGGATTGGGGCTGGCCCGACTGCTTGTTCGATTGGGTCATGGCTTGACCACCTCCAGGGGCATTAGGGCCCTGTGGTGGGATGGGTTGGCCGGTTTTTGGGTCAACCTGGACCGGTGGAGTCAGGACAAGCTGCATTTCTGAGAGGTGCTGGGTGATAATCTGCTCCAACATCGGGTTGGTGGCCAGAAGTTCTCGCATTTTGTCGGTATTGAGCCACTTGATGCGCTCAATCCAGTGGATTTGGACGTCAAACCAGGGCTTCAGCACGAGAGGAGGTGGTCCTTGGGGCTGTTCTGCCCACCGCTCAAAGGTATCCTGAATCTGTAGGGCTGATTGGACGTGGGTATTGAGTGAGGGGACCAGGTCAGAGAGGCCAAAGTTGCTCAACAGGGCATAACGTTGATCAGGATCGTGAGGATCTAGGAGCTGAAGTTGGTTGGCCTGCTCAATGGCTGCCCGTTTGCCCAGGGCGGTCTTGGGCATGTTGGAGCCATCTTCGATCATCATCACAACCTGGGCTTGGAGCTGGGCATTTTCGAAATGCTTGAAGGTATAGCCCTTGTTTTGACCTAAAACAGCCCATGTACGCTGCTGGGGACCGAACTGGCGCTCCATTTCGATGGCAGAACTGAACCATCGACGATACATCTCACCACGGGACTGGAACACACTCGTGAAACGGCTCTGGGAACGCTCAACCAAGAGCTGGAGGGCCGAAAATGCCTCAACACCCGATGGTTTCTGCCCCTTGATGATGTCAAAGGCCCCGGATAGCTCCTCGATGTCCTTGAGGAGCTGGGCACGAAACTCAAACAGCGATCCGTCAATGGGAACGCCCGGAACTCGCTCTGGTTTGCCTAAACCACCACTGGCAAGAGCATTCCACCGAACAATCAGGCCCGGTTCACCAGTGATTTGGTTCTGATCGATGCCGGCACCTTCGGGAATGACCCATCCCGCATTGGAGTTCCGCTGAACATGGAGCTGGATCAGGCTATCGAGCTGGTTCAGCTGGTCCTGCTTCTGGATTAGGGGAGATAGGGCTGAACGGCCATACAGTCTCCCTCCCATGTGCTCGTATTGTGCATGCATGAAGGGCCACAGCGGGTTACCTTCGATGTCTTTGTAGGGAATCGGTCCTGGGATGGCCTCCTCTGGAGCCTGGAGGAGGATTGGGGACTTGTCTCCAAGCACCCGCATGACCAGGCCTTCTGGGAAGTCGGGGGTGGGGCGCATCCAGAGCTCATATTCAGTGACACCTTCAACGGTGTGGGCACCCGAACTACCAAGATAGGCGAACTGTGAACCTGTGCCAATGTCGTTGGTGAGGGCCAGGGACTTGAAAATCTGCATCGAGCGGTCGGAGGGGGACTTTTCCCACACCATCTTCGACACGAGCTCAGGTCGATTTGCTTCGAACCAGTGCTTATCTCGCCAACGCAGACGAATCAGGTAGGGGAGTTCGTCGAAACGGGTGATGTTGGGCGGGAAGGCGTACTCAAACGGGGAGAGGGACGTGGTTTTGCCCTTGCCGAACGCAACCCACTCGCCCGCAGGCTTGCCGGTAAGGGGGTCAGGTGGGGCTTTTTGGATCTGGGTGCCACCACATTCAGGGCAGTGCTGACCAGCATCGACGATTGCCTGAGGTGGAAGCACTGTGCCACACGAGAGGCACTGTTCGTTGGGCACAAACACTCTGTTGAATCTGGTGTCCTTGTCCCACGAGACCTGAAGACAGGCATTGCCGGTCGCAATCAACCAGAAGTCTGCTTCACGCATCACCTGATCCATGGAGTGTTCCTCATGGATCATTGGAGACATCTGATCGACGATGTTCGCAGCCGCTATGGATTCCGTGTCGTTACCAACAGGACGTGCCACAATCGAGAGGTTGATGGCTCCCAGGTTGGTGCGGATGGCCTGGAGCACTTCAGCCATCTTGTTGGTGACAGGACGGGGAATCCATTTCTGAAGACGTTTATCAACCCATTCACGGCGCGTGGGGTGAAAGAAAATCCACTGGCGATTGGCTACATAGAAGAGGTCACGGAGCCATTCACGCTCCCAGACCCATCGATATTCTGTGGACTCACGCTTGAACCCGTCAAAGAGAGCAAGAAGCTTGGCCTCATCAAAGGGATTGGTTTCTGGCAGGGCCACAGGGGATGAATCCGAGCCTGTAGCAGACAGACTATTGGTCTGCGTTGGAAATACGCCAGTTGGGGCAGGAGGAAATGCCATCTTATTTCGTCAATGCTACAGGGGTCTATTTGTCAATGTAGGTTTGGAGTCCAAACTTACCAGCCAGTTCATCTCCAATGTCCTCAAAAGAAAAGGTCTTGGGGTCACGAAGGGAGTCGTGGGGCAGGGGGCGGATGATTTCAGGAATGGGCATCTGCACGTTGTAGGCCTTTTGCATGAATGTGGTTTTCTCCACCTCAAGCTGGTTGATTTTCATCCGAAACCACTCAGCATTCGTATTGGCCACCGTGAGCTGGGTCCTGAGAAGGTCCCGTTCAGCCCGAAGGCTGGCCAGGTCGGCTCGAAGAGTGTCCACGGAGTCCTTGGAGACTTCGAGAATGCTGAAAATCTTTGACGAAAGCCACATATTTTTATACCCTTGGAGCGTTGGGGGCTCCTTCTAGGTCCAATAGAGACGGATTCCGGTGAGTGTTGAACTACAGGTCAGGACGAATGTCGTAGTGCCGCTGGCCAGGGCGAAGGTGGAGGGGTCGGTGGGATGGAGGAGAAATCCTGTGTCTCCAGTAAGACCCTTGAGGGTGATGGTAACCACGTTGCCTGTGGGAGGAACGATGGTAACTGATACAGCCGTCGAACCACCTGTGGGTGGAGTGATGGTGTTAGCACCACTGGCCAAGGTTTTTATCTCAACCGAGCCTGGTGAGACGGTGTTGGAGGCTGCTGAGATGGTCTCAGTGCCTACGACATCACCTGAATAGACGATTGTGGTTGATCTTGTCGCTGTCACTGCCATAGTTTAGCCTTCATCCAACTGAATGTATAGAATGTCCACCAGCAGGTCTCAAGAATGGTCACAACTTCATAACCTGTAGCCGTCCCAGCTCGGATACACCGCCCGAAGGGCATCTCATCCCCAGAAATCCCCGATTTCGTCGCCGGGTTTGGCTTCGGTGCGTGGTTGGTCGAGGCGGCGCATTTTCTCAAGACGAAAGCGGACGTCCTCGGGTAGGAGCGAGAGGTCTCGACGGAGGTCGGCTTGAATCGGCAGTTTGGGTAAAACTGGCCATGTCATGAGGGCATAGCGGATACAGTCTGGGAGTTCGTCTTCTTTCTTGAAGACTTTCTCTTTGCGCTGGGAGCCATCCTTGGGGGAGGTGTTCTCAGCCCACCGATACGACTTCATTTGCTTGAGTGTAAGTGGGCAATAGCGCTCGATGAACCAGAGCTGGTTCGTGTGAAGCCATGACTTGACACGTTCAGTGCCCGCCACGACGTCATTCTCGGCTGGTTGACACATGATAGGACTGGGAGACTGGGCAAGTTCAATCATGGGTTGCCGCTCGTTGCGATTGATGGCCCATTTGGTCGTGGAGGAGTTTGCCAGCCTAAGCAGGGAGGCCTTGTGCTCCAGGAAGGACTTGTGCCGTTCCAGGTACTCGCCTACCACGACCATGCCCTTTTCGGTGGAAATCAGCTTGACGGCTCCGAAGGGGTGGTCGGCTCCAGTATCGATGCCGACAAGAACCTGACGCCATGGAGCGACGCTAGAATAATCACCAGTCCATTCTGGGATGATTTCTTGGATTTGGGTGTCTGTTCTAAGGATTTGCGGGTCGATACCCCCACCATAAACGGCACCTGTGAAAATAACGAAATCAGCTTCATACTCCTGTTGATACATGGTGGGAGACATCTGGGCTTTTTCACGAGCCAGGAAGTCAGCACTAATCTTGGGGTTGGCAGATTCGGCGGTTTTCGCGGCCACAGCCCAATATCCTGGCAGGCTGTCTTCGGCGGGCTTGTAGAGTTCCTCGTAGACCCAATCATATCCACGCGGGGATGTGGTGAAGAAGGCTACAGTGTCTCCAGCGAGGGACGGACGTATGACCTCCCAGTGCTTGACAGTCAGCTCACAGACCTCATCTATCCACAACCAGTCCAAGCCCTGTCCTCGACCCTGGTCTGGGTCTTCAAGAGTCTGGAAATGAATCAAGGAACCATTCTTGAGACGGAGGTCATTGAACTCCGAACTCCAGTCTTTCACCATCTCCTGTGGGATGAGTTGCTGGAAGGCCGGGATGACGTATCGGTGGAGTTTGGGATTTGTAGGGGCACAGGCCCAACCCACAGAGTTGGAAACAGTCAGAGCTTCTTCAGCACCCGCTATGGAGCCTATGCGGGACTTGCCAAATCGACGCCCGGCAATAATGGTGAGGCGGTCGAACTTTCTGATACCTTTACCACTGCAGCTGGGACACTCGGTATTTGGAGGGCACTGATAGTCCTGCCTGCATACCTTACACTGACGCAGCCGACGAGCAGCTAAAAAGGCTTGCTGGGTAGGCTGAGCAAAGAGCTTCTCAGTAGGAAGGGAAATCCACTTAGCCACGTTTAGTTACTGGCAGGATTCCCCAATAACAGGGGGGCCTTCAATGCCGTTGATGGCGCTGTAGTCTTCCTCGGTAAGATTGCTAATGAAGACACGAAACCCCGACCCATACACGAGTTCGTCAGCTGACATAGAGCTAGCCGTTTTGACGAATGCCACCTTGATGGAGTTCACGGTGCTGGAAGGGGCGGCATCGTTGATATCAATGGTGAGGACGGCAGTTAGATGGTCGGCTGTGCATGCTCGGAGATTCAGGTCCTTCGCAAGGAGCAGGGACGTTGAGAGGAGAACACCGGTCAGGGCGGCGGCGAGGAGACGTCTAGTAATCATCATCGGAGTCATGCTTGCAATAGTCGTAGTTTGTGTTGAAATGTGTGGGTGGATGATTCTTGGTGGGGTTGTTGGGCGGATTGGCAGCCTCATTGAAGGACTCCTGCTCCTTCTTCTTGGGGAAGTCGTTGGCAGCAGGCTTGACATTGGGTGCTGGGTCGTTTCCGTATGCAGGCATTATTTATATGCTTTCTTGAGGCCCTCAACAGCCTTGGAGGATTTACGCTTTGATTTATACTCGCCCTTACCGCCTTCAGCAGCTCGCTTCTCAGACAACATTACAGCAATGGCTTGTTTGCGACTTTTCACCTTAGGACCGGATTTGGAACCTGAGTGTAGGTCTCCCTCTTTGAACTTGTGCATCACATCCGACCAGGGCATCTTTAGGCTCCATGCTTACAAGTTGTAGTAAGAGCTGGCTCAGCACCTACATTTTGCCCAATCTGTCCATTCAACACACCAGCAGAACCACCTGTTATTGCCTGTAGCTGGCCAGATTTCAGCCAGGTATTAGGGTAATAGGGGTATGAGTAGGTCCAAGATGCCTTAGTGGTCCATTCCTGATTGCAGTTCTCGCAGTAGACAGTGTTACAATGAGAACAGAACTTGACACTAGAGTGACTACATTTACAGGAGTGGGAATGGTTATGCTTCATCTTTGACTTTCAATGGGTCTATAGACCCATTCAAGCGTCCTCGCTGGTGATTTCCTTGGGTTTTCCTACGATGTGTCCCTGGATGATTTTGACATCCCCTCCATCCTCAGGGATTTCAAACTTCAACGCGAGGATGGTGTTATGGGTGTCAGTGATGCCTTTGGATTCCTGATACTGTTTGAACAGCGTGCCTTTTGCGGTTTCGATGGTAACTGTCTTGTCACCCTCATCGAGGAAACGGTTCAGATTACGGACAACTTTGGGGATGATTTGGTATTCAATCTTGGCAAGGGGGTCCTCGAACTTGAGCCAGCCCTCCTCGACAGCTTTCTGGATGGAGGAGTTCAGGAGCTTCCGGCCGATTCTGATCTGACGAGCTGCTTCGGCGAGGGTGATGTCAGAATCGAGGGCCTTGAGCTGGAGCCACCTGGCTACATAGGCTCTGGGGGTTTCACTTTCCTCAACGCGGAAGGGAAGGTCGGCGTTCAGCGCATCCGCTGCCTCAGGGGAAACGGCATTCCATCCTTCTCCAGCTGCGAGAGCGAGGGCTTGCGCTTTCCTACGGCGTGAACGGCATGGGCCACAGGGACACTCTGGGTTCTTGTGGCTCCAGGAGCCCCCCAGTTTATTCTCTGGATTCTCTGCACCTGGAACTGCATAAACAGTTCGAGTTCTTGTACGAACTCTGGGAGGTTTGTATTCTCTATGCTTGATGACAACTGGTTTGTCCGATGAGCCCCTGCGGAAGTTGGTTTTTACAGGTGGATTTGACAGTTCTTCAGGCTGCGGAGCTACATCGGGCTCTTGGGAGGGTAGCTCAGTTTGTTTGGTTTCAGCCAAGATTTGTTAGAAGGTGAGGGGGGATTGGTAGCACCGTTGAGTCATAGGGTGCCCACCGAAGTGGTTGACCTTTACCTTTATGTCCCGAAGGGTGGGGGTGGTTGCCGCCGGAGCTATTGTAACCTGCACCCCGAGAATTTGTCTACTTTTGGCCAGGTGAGGAGGGGATTGAGGCACCAGGCTGCAGCAGGGCGGTATGGAGCTTTTAGACTTATCTAATCAATTTTTAGATTATACCACATCTTGTGGTGAATGTCAAGTGCCTACTATCTATGGGGGCCTTTCCAGGCCTTCACAATGACATCAGCTATGACCACTGAGCACACCACAATGATGACTACCCAGAACACCAGTGGCATCCTAGGCCCTCTTGGCAGGGTTGTCTCGCCAGTTGTAACCTAGCCAGATTCCGAACACCAAAATTACCCAATACAACATTCCATCCTCCCTGGAAATCTATGCTCAAAATCCAATTACAGATTATAACATGAAAACCTGGAAATGTCAAGTGGTTTGGAAACCCAGCTCCAAATACCCTGATTTATATGGGCCTTAGGGTGGCCCAGGCCTCCTCCTGACTGACCCCCAAATATGGATTTATTTTAGGTCAATTTACCCAGTGGGTGGGTATCAACATTTACAGCCATCCCATCAACCAAGTGGGTATCAGCAGTTAGCGTGACCGGATATATGGGATGGCTTGATGGGGCTGATTGTAACCCCTTGAAAACAGGTCAGTTCGACTTTTCAATAAATTTTTCTGTGTGGGACCCCCTCCCCCGAACTGACTCGAACTGACACAGGGGTCTCCCGGCCTTCGGGCACGCACAGTAACTGACAGCATATGACAGCTTAGGACAGCATGACCAATACAACTACTCCAGTGTTCGCATAGGGTTACAGGCTTCGCGGCCTTGGTTTGGAAGGGGTGGAAATGGCCGGCAGGAGGCACTAGGGTCAAAACCTCGGGCAAGGGGGGAAAGCAAGGGCCAGATTTGGGCTTGACACGCCCAAACCCCGCATGCTACCGTCCTCGGTCGGAGGTATCAGCCATGAAGCTCAAAGACGCACAGGCCATCGTCAAAACCCTAGGACTCTCACTCAATCGCACCATGGCAGGCGACCTTAGGCTCGCATTCCAAGGCAATTACAAGGACACCGAGTCATGCGCCTACTACACGGACTGTCCACAGGACGCCGTAGACACCGCTCGCGCCATGTTCGACATCGCCCTGAAACACGGCCGTGGAGGCAAACAATGACCTTAGACATTTACCATGCTTGGCGCTACGGATGGGATAGGCCAGAAATTGGTATCCTACTAGGCCGTTACTCGATCGAAATACGCCTGATATACGTCGATATTGCGTTAATATGGGATGATTCGTGGGACAAAACCAAGTGAGCCACCCGGACCGCTTGACACCCGTTCCGGGCAGGGAGTAACCTGCTCGGCACGTTCCGCCCACACCGGGCAACCGTTCCGGCCGGTTCCGCCGGAGTTTTCAGGGAGATACCAAATCATGGCAAAAATCGGAGACGTGGCCAGCGTCATGGCCAATGCACCGCTCATCCCCGCCAAGGCACAGGAAATAGCCAACACGGACACCGGCAAGCACCTTCCCAAGCCTTCGTTCACCCTCGTAGCCAATCCCAAGGCTTACGAAGACCGGAACGACAAGAGCAAGTCGAACACGCGCATCGCCTACGTGGCCCTGACCACGGGCGCATTCACGTTCCAAGCGAGCATCTACCTTGAATCCAAGGTCACGCAGCGCGAGGATGGCCGACACGAGGAAAAGGCCGTGCGTTTCAGCATGCCCAAAGGTGTGAGCCTGCTGGACTCCATCGATCCGGCCAAGGTGGACGCTTGGAAAGACTCCATCATCGACGGTTTCCTTGCATGGCGCAAAGAAGCCGGTGGGGCCATCGTCGCCAAGGGCGGCGCAGGCGTCCGCAGTATCTAGGTTCCACAATCCTCCAGAGTGGACGGCAACGGGCAGGCATCGCGCCTGCCTTTTGTCGTTTAATGGGCCGTTTGCCAAGCCAAGCAAACGCCGGTCACAAGCCCCGGACCCCCGAAACCCCCAGCCGTGCGGCTCGTTTGGCGGGCCGTGGTGCCACGAACGGCAGCCCGGAGCACCTGACCCCAGCCCCGAGCGGTCAGCGTTCAACGGCGGGGCGTTTACGGCCGTTTTCGGGGGTGTTTGACCGGGGGCTTGACACGCGGTTCGGTGGCGGGTATCGTTCCGTGGTCGGCCGGTTCTCCCGGAACCGGGTCGGTCGCTAAAGTCTCAAATGACATTCCACATTGGAAACAGCAGATGGCAGTAACCAGACGGTTATTGAGTGTGGTCAAGCTAGACGACTACACCCCCCAAGCCGTTTTGTGCATCCATTGCCATACTGAGGTGGACCTAACCACTTCACACTTCGGAAGAGTGGTAGGTGGCTGGCGCAACTCCCAACGTCACAATGTAGAGTTGAGTTTGACTTCCAGTGGTGAGGTGTTCAGGACTCCCACTGTGACTGAGGTGAGGTATCCTGAAAAGGTCACCGGACATTGCTGCAACCCCTGTTACCTTGAACTGTTCAACACATCATGGCGAGACAAGACAGGCCATCTGAGACGGGCATTTGAGAGTGTCCTTCCTCCAGTTGAACAGCCCAAGAACGATGACTTTGACGCCTCCCCCATCACCAAGGGCCTGTACGCTCCGCATGCTGGCAAGGGTGACCGTGGTTACCTCGATGACATGCAAGCCGCAGGAGCTGATAAGCATGGCAAGCTGGCAGGCTTCGACAGGCAGAAGCGAGATGATATCAACCTGAAGCCCAAGCGAGTCATAGTCAAGGGTGGCAAGTGGAAGATTGACCCTGCCAAGTATAACTACCAGTCAACCAAAGGGAAAGCCAAGTGAGTCTTTGCAAGGTAGTCAAAGGCTCATGTGCTATGGGATTCAAGGACATATCCAAACCCATGCCCTACCTCGATTGTGTCAACTACTTGAAGGCCCACATGAATGAGGTGGACTTCGAGAGCGACGAACCACATTACGCAGAGACACTGGACATCATGAATGCTGAAACAGGGCGTCTCATGTCCTACATATTGTGAGGCTGAAATGACATCTGAGCAGGTCAAAGAGCAGATTGAACAAACGCGCATCCTCCGCTCCACAGGCGGCCGCACCACCAGTAAGCCCCAAAAGAAATGAGGACACTCCAGCCCATTCGAGGCATCCACACTCCTCATGACATCTGGACATGCGAATGCGATGCATGCTGGACTGAGCGAGAGGACCGCGTGGACAGATGGATTGATGGCCAATCCGAACGCGAGCAAGCCTATCGTGAAGCTGCCGATGTAGCTGAGATGAAGAAGCTGAGAACTGAGCCCCCCAAGAAATGACTGAGGACACTCTAGTGAGCCTGACTGAGCTAGAAAATCACATGAAATCAATCCCATCCTACGGCGATCACATGACAATGGAGGAATTCAAGGCCGCATGTGATGATGGTGTCTTCATAAGCTATGACGGCACTGGGCACTATGCGACAGCAACTCACATGTCTAAAAGGACTGTGAAGCCTACTGACGTGCGCAACAACAGGCATGATCGCACGTTCTCCCATGTCGTTTGGTTCAATAGGTGAAGTTCACCCTCTCCTACACCATCACCTCTGACGGGGACACCTGGGAGCGTGTCGTCGTTTACCCTACGCAGGCTGAGGTGAACATTCACATCACGGCATTGTCAGACTTGATTGGAGATGGGGACCATGTCACGATTCGAGTCACACCAGAGTAACAAGAGGTCGAAACGCCACCTGAGGCAGTTCCCTAGACTCATCATGCTCAGTATCGACATCTATGATGAGCAGTGGCCCATCGACGTCTGCTACCGCCCCCTCCCCTTCATGGCCCCGAGTTACTTCACCAGAACTATCAGGGTGGTGACACAATGACCGAGCCCACTGACATCATGGACAAGATGAGGATCACCGATCCCATCGAGCGCCATCGCATCCTGGAGCTGATGGAGGTGATCACCCTGGGATTGGCACTGAGAGGTGCTGGTGGCGAGGAGTCGATCATCGCACTGAACATCGTCCTGGAGATGTTGGAAGAGGCAAAGAAGGCTCACACCTTCACCCTAACTCACCCCCTCCCAACCAGGACAATGTGAATGGCTAAGGTCATCGGCATCATCGGTACCCGCCGACGTGACACTGAGGACGACATTGTTGTCACAACCAATGCCTTTCTGAGAGTCCATAAGGCTGGAGATACCATTGTCAGTGGCGGATGCCCACAAGGTGGCGATAGGTTTGCCGAACGCACTGCCCGCGCCTTTGCTATCCCCATCAAGATCCATCCCGCTGAGTGGACCAAGTATGGCAGGAGTGCTGGCTTCAAGCGCAACCAATACATCGCCGATGACGCCACTGTGTTGATTGCCTGCGTGGCTCCCACTCGAATGGGTGGAACTGAGGACACAATCCGCAAATACCTTAGGAAACTCGCCCTTTCCGAGACCCAGGCCATTCAACAGGGACTCCTCATCCTCGTATGACGGATCCATCCACATTGAAAGGAACCATCCATTGAGTGAAATCAATTTCCCGTCGGTCATTACCAAGTTTGACACGATCCTCCAGCGTGGTCTTTGCAGTGGCCTTGGGAAGCCTGATGGGCAGATGTGTATCGAAGCTGCCATCTGTGCTGCCTTGGACCTCCCTCATGGAGACAACCCCTCCTGTGTCGAGCCTGCAGTGCGGTCATTCAAGATTGCCTTGAACGATTCTTTGTGGTCCTCCCCACAAGCCCGAGCAAAAGGCCTGCGTGACCTGGGGATTGCTCAGATAGGCTCAAAAGGCGTCGTGGATGGTAAGGAGTTCTGCAGCCTACTGCGGAAATACACTATCCAACGCCTCATCCCCGATTTATTCAGGCGCTGTCCAATCAAAGTTGAGCCTCACCGAACCAACATCCTTGAGGCTGCCAAGGTTTGCGAGAAAACCGGAGGGGCTGCAGAGGCTGCAGGGGCTGCATGGGTTGCAGGGGCTGCAGGGGCTGCACCCGAACCAGATTATTTTCTGCTCCTCTGTGCCTCGATTGCTCTTGATGTGCTCCGTGAGCTCAAAAGTCCAGGTGTGGTGTGGCTTGATAAGACATCATGAGTGGGAGTAGTTTAAGCAGCCAAAACACCGTGACGGCAGTCCGGAGTTGCTGGTATAATCCAGTCTCTCACCCACCAATTAAAACTGACTGGGGATGACCCAGTAACTCCTGATGACCCACAGACACTAACAATGAGATCAAGCACACACTATCCGAAACCCAAAGGGGCCTATCTACAGATCCGACTTAGCTTCGAGGAGGCAGGCAAACTTAGTGAGGATCTTGCTCATTGCATCGTGCATAAAGGTGTCCTAAAACGACTTGAGAAGGTCCTGAGACCATTCCGACGTCCATGACCCACTCAGTCACAGTGACAGATGAGGACATCACTCGAGGCGTTAAGGGCATGTCCCGGCAGTGTCCAATTGCTCATGCCTTCCTCAGGCAGTTCAAGCTGGGCAATGTGATGGTCACCCAAGTCTGTGTGTGGGATCTTGACAATCCCAAGGGCTGGAACCTCCCCAGGGAAGCGACCAACTTCATCAAGCGCTTCGACGGCGGCCTCCCAGTCGCCCCGATCACATTTCAGGTGGACGATTCGAGGATCCAAGTATGACCCCAGTAGTGAGTATCATCTCCCAACTCATCGAGTTCGTTGATGCCCACAATGAGGGCCTTGCCGTGTTATTCATTGTGTGGCTTGTCTTCCGCTTGGTGCGTTCATGAGGATCCGTCACACGATGCGTGGAATCTTCCGTAGGAACTGGGGACCCAAGGTACCAGCACACCAGAAGATAAAGCACACCCACGTTGCTGAAGCACGCTACACCACCCTTGACAGCCTTGAGCCCCTGTTCGCCACTGCCAAGCAGGAAAAGCTCTGGTTCTGGAACTGCTCCCTGAACTTATGGTTCAGTCCATCCCAGTTAGTGGCTGAACACAAGAGGGACCGGTTCATCTGGGGACCCGACCACTGGACCCTGAGAAACCCAAGGGAGTTCCAACGATGATAGGTGGAATCACAGCAGGTTTCTGCCTTCGTGAGTGGATCCTATGGTATGGTGACAAGCCCCCCACCAAGCCCTGTCCTATTCCACTTTCCGATGGCAAGGTCTGTGGAGATTTCCACCAGTGCGAGCGAGGCCGTGACTACTCCAAGAACCGCTGCCCCTACGAAAGCAAGCTGAAGGTGGACATGACCGGCCAGAAGTACACCACTTACGCTTACCTGAATGACCCCAAGGGCAAATCCCCAGGAGTCATGGCAACTGGAGGTGCTGGGTGAGGATGTTCAAGGTCACCGTCAATGGGGAGTCCACCCAGCCTGCGGCGCGCTGACAGGGGACGTCAAGCCAAATGAGGATGTTCCGTATCACCGTCGGTGGCCATTCCTACAGTGAACCATCAAATGGCCGCACCCCCGAAGAATACCAGCACCACCTTGCCACTGTGGAGGGCATGCGTTTTGTCCATGTGAAGGAGTGGATCCGCCGTGGAGCCAAGACCCCCCTCCCACGAGTGGACATTCTGGATGAGGACTGAAGGGCGGCTGTGAAAAATGTCCATGCCCCTCAATGGATCCGCCGAGGTGCTCGCCCTCCTGAAAGAAATGAGGACATCCCCGATGAATGAGCCCTACGACAAGACAGCCATCCTCGTGATTCGAGGGATTGCCATCCGCCTTCTGCAGGGCTGGGGGAGAGTCCCCTCAGATTACGAGGTATCTCAGGCTCTCAAGAAGGCCCAGCGCCTCTACGACGAATCCCTCAAGGTGGGCATCCCTGAAATCGAGGCCGCTCCCCCCATCGTGGATTTGAACTGAATGGCAAGGAAACGTTACATCATCGTGGACCCTGATGGTGACCCGGTCTACAACGACAACTCTCAGAACTGTTTCTTTCCCTCGATAAAGGCTGCATGGAGAGGTGTGAAAGAGTACCTCGAAGAGCCCGACTCCGAGGACTTTGAAGGACATACATTTACCGTTGGAGATGAAAGTGGCCTCTCCGAAAAGGACTTCCGACTCTTTGTAGAAGTCCACTGAAACATCGACGACCCTTGTGGCCTTGCGCCCCTACATTGGGTTTCAACGAAAACCGTGGGCTTGGGTCGATAGACATTCCACATGCAAGCAAATCGAGGTAACAAGCATGGCACTTCCCGTTTTCAAAGACATCCACCCCGCCCATGATGGTGGGGGCTACTCCTGTACCAATGAGGAGCCCCACATCCACACCGCCCTGATCGACCGGTACCACCCCAAAGGTAAGACCTTCCAACGGGCTGCGGCCATCTCATCCGGTGGTGAGATCCCCATCCTCGTCCTGCTGAGTCGTGCTGAGGAAGTCATCGCCATCGACCACTCCTACATGGCCCTCGGACATGCCTACCTCAAGTGCATCATGCTGGACCTGTTCGGTCCCAAGGCGTTCCTCGACATGATCACCACTGGAGACCATGCCACGGCCACCAAGATGTTCACTGAGGCCAAGCCTCTCGTTCCCACCTGCATGCATCCCAGGTTGTACAGCTTCGATGTTTCCAGCAACAAAAAGTTCTGGAACATCTCCCTAGAAACCCTGACCCTCATTCATTCCCGCTTGGACAAGCTCACATTCGTCCATGGGGACCTTACCGACCTGTCCCACTTCGGAGTGTTCGACGTCCTGTATATTTCCAATGCGCTGGAACACCAGGGCCGCTCCAGGAAAGGCCCAAAGATGGATGACTTCCGCACCTTCGTCAAGGACGACGGATTGGTGTTGATGACCACAGCCAAAGGTGCCAAGAATCTGGAGTGGGCAGGTCCATTCCCTGGGTGGGAAACCCTCAACACCAAGGAAGAGAACATGATCGGCCCCCAATGGGTTGGGCAATTGTGGGACTACCGCATCCTTGCCAAACGCCCCGTCTGCGACGCACCCCCTGCAGACTTGGCAACTGGAGTATGAGGGATGAGCACCGGACCTTGGCGTGACCCTCTCCCCACCAAGGGCATGAAGGGCCTCGCCGAGCCCGAACTCCGGGATTGGGTGGAGAACCTCGCCCCCACCAACCCCCAACGTAGGCTCATCATCAAGGACCTCCTCAGGAATGCCAACTCCGACAAGATGTCCCTAGAGGACCGGCAAGACTGCCGCAAGGCCCTAGACTGGATTGAGGCCTCCCTGGTGGCTGAACGGCCCACCCCCATCCACCGAACCCTCACCCTCGATGAACTGGAGGACATCCATTGAAAGTCACCAAAACCACCCTGCATCCGCCACCCCTCACCATTGAGCTGACAGGTGAAGAAGCCATTCTACTTCATCTGCTGTTTGGTTCTCTTGGTATCACCAACACCTGTGCACTTCAAGCAGGGGGCCTGACACACCATAAGGAAATCAAGGCTCTCACCGACGCACTCTACTTTGCCATGACGAAACACATCCACCTTGAGGACTGACCTGATGAGACTGCTCAGGTGGCTGTTTGAACCCAAGTTGGTCAGGTCCACTGCCCACACCCCTGACGACCATGTCGATATCTCCTCTCGACGAATCGCTTCGCGGTTGGAAATCCACGAGGCCAGAACCCTTGGTGACATGCAATCCACCGTGGTGCGAAGGCGTGACTGGGACACCTGCGACCTCTCTGACCCACTCTATGGCATCAAAGAGGTTCGCAGGCACCTCGGGAATGGACGGCGTGGAACCCCAGCCCTCAACGTGGAAGGCTAGCATGACCGTTGCAGCCCTAATTGTAGTTGTATCCTTGATTGCCGTCACCATCCTGCTGGCGTTCGACGACAATGATGACGATTTTTAGCGTCCTCGGAGCAAGTGTAATCACAGCACTCCTCCTGGGTATGGCTGCACTCTTTGTCATGTTCATGTGCTGTCTTATCGTGGAGATTCTCGACCGATGACCCCCATTGACACACTGGTGTTATTTTTTGTCCTTGCCATTGTGGCCTTTATTATGTTAGACGCTGGACATTAAGGGTGAAAATCTCCAAGCACCACGCCATCCGCATCATCATCGCCGGAGCCACGAACCTCCAAGAAAGGCCCAGAAGGGGTGTGAAACCCCGAGTCCGGGTGCCAAATCAGGCTCGAGGCAATCGAGAGGGGGTCAAGCTATGGCTCCTGATGAACCCGGAAGCCATCCCCATTCTCCTGGCCAAGAAACTCAAGTTCCTCACAGCTCATGTCAAGTCACCTGGATATTGAACAACCCCGTTTCGTGGGCATCCCACACATTTGGGTGCAGTGGAAAGGCACCAATGTGTGTTGTGATATCCACTGTAGTTGTGGTTGTGACGGCCACTTCGATGGAGATTTCTTCTACACCTTCCAGTGCCCGAACTGCCTCCAATACTGGGAGGTTGGAACTCACGTCCAAATCTACCCCATCACCAAGGAAGAAGCTGGTGAGTTCGTAAAGTTACCTGAAAAGGAAGAGGAATAGGCTGCTACTCAATGGAAACCACTGAGAAGCTCTCCGTCCTATATCGCCATCCCACCGAGGATGACAGGGAGTATTGGACTGAGGTAGCCACGCACATCACTGGCATCCTTGGCACCCCTGGTAGCTACAAGTTCGTTGCGTGGATGCTCCGCCACAATGGTGCTGTTGCCTACTACCAACTTGGTGACCAGGCCCGAGTCAACCTCCTCCTGAAGTTCCAGTCCCAGGCCACCCTGTGGGAAAGATGACAGAAATCCTCCAATCTGGGATGGCCCTCCTCCTGGCAGTCACCCTCAGCATTGACCCAGCCACCTACACGGTGACGTTCACCCCCCACCCCGAGAATGCTGAGGTCCACATCGTGATTGAGGGCAACCCCTCCGTTAACCCCTATTTGGTGCATGATGCCTTCCCCATTGAAGGGGATGATTCCAGGTTGGTTGTGCCCCGCCGCAAACTACCAAGGGGTTCCTACACAATCTGGGCAGGCCTTTACCGCTGGGTTGGCTGTGAACTCACCCCAGTTGACGGTTCTGGTTACCTCGCCATCCACGTCCCTTGAGATTGAACATGAACAGACGCACATTTTTCCACTTGTTCGGGGCATCTGCCCTCGCCGTAGCATCCAAAGCCAGCGTCAATCCAACACATGATGGGTTGAGACAAGCACAATGGCATGCTCGTGACTGGGCTACCCGGCACACAATCTACCGACCATCGACCGGACAGGCATTCGTGAGTCCATCCCATGGTCGTACGGGGAATGACTACATAGAGGTGGGCAACATTCATTCAGATGAGCCCTTCGGCACCAACCTGAACAGACAGCAACAGGTGAGGTAGGGATGGGCCTAAGCATCGAAGACATGGAAGCCCTCCACAAGCCGGGCAAGCACACGGGCATGATTCCCCTCAGGGGTGTGCAGGAACACAGGTTCGATGGGGAACTCTACCCCGGCCACAACACCATGTGTGACCCCAACGCTTCCAAGATGGTGGTGATGGGTCCAGTCAAACCCCCAAGTCCAATCAAGTTACCCACGTGGGCCGACTGGCGTTGCAACATCAGGCATTTCGACTCCCGATGCACCTGCACTCCTCCCCTGGTCCATCGGCCAGAGATGGCTGAATCCGCCGTCGCCTCTGGTAGGTACGTGATTGGAGCCCTGCACAAGGTTCCAGTCCCCGGCACCCTGTCCCAGATTGACCTGGACTTCCTCGCCTGGAGCTGCAGCAAGATTGCTGCCCACTGGGGCAGGTTAGCACTGGGCCAGGAGAACCTGACCTGATGCGTAAACGGCTTTTTACAACTGCTGGTCCACTCTTCTGTGTAGAAGGCTACAAAGAAGTTGTTGAAGGGGATGGAGAGGAGCTTCTAATGTTCCTATTCGTTTCTTACGAGCTTGCTCTACATAAAGGTAAAGAGCTTCTCCACCAGCACTACCAGCGGGTGTCGGTATATCGAGTGGATGAAGTGGGATGATCCTAGCCATCTGGTTAGTCCCAGCCTTCGTCTTCGGCTACGTCCTGGGTATAGTCGTATATGCCTGCAGAGGTCGCTGAGATGAGAACAAGGGTGGTTGAACCACGCATGGTCGCCGAGAGCTTTGTCCCACTCCTGAGCATCATCTCCTTCAATGTGTGGGCCTTCGGACACGACCACAAGGCCAACGACTGGCGTTGCACATCCATGGAGTGCTACTTCGGCATCCTAGTCCCAGTTCCCTATCAGTTCATGGAGAACCTATGTCACCCCTACGCAAATGAGGACGATTAACACCATGTTTATTTGTTTCGCTATGGCCTTTCTCAACCTTCTTTGCATGGCCTTCGTTGGGTTCAACTGGAGCAGCTTTAGTGCCATGGTAATCTGCCTCACCTTGGCAATAGCATGTGGTATCTTGGAGTCAAGGGGATGATGATCATCACCCTCCCCTCAGGTAAAATCGGCATCACCTGGCGGCATCGCAGGTTCAAGGACCCGAAGTATGACAAGGAGACCTGCGAGAAGTTCATGAATGGTATCACCGACTGCGAGATTTACAGGCTCACTGAAACTCCGGTGATGGACGCAGCCCTGATTGCCCACGGCCTGGGGATTTGCAAGTGGCCTGATGCCTTCTGCAAGGCCCTTGGAAGGAAAGCTAGCCTCACCTCAGCCCTGCGGAAGAAATGGGGACCGGCCCTCAGTGTGGGCTTCAGCCGTGACGACCGCATCGCCATCTGGGAGGAATACTGGAGATATACTCAGCCACAGCCTACGGCGTGCGAGTTGGAACAAAACAATCCCTTTCGCACCCCCATCGGTGAAGGCATCCCCCTGGTGGATACAACTCTACCGGTCATCGACGTTGTTCCAATCACTGGGGCGTTGGTGGGTCCCGTCACTGGACCCTAGCACCGTGCCAGCACACCCTGCCATTCGGTGGCGTCTCGTGGTAGCCATTGTGTTTGGTTTCTTCCTCTGGTATGTCGGCACCGGGCTGGTTGAGGACTGGATTTCCACCACCACCGCCCCCTTTACAGGAGATGAATGATGAAATACATTTTAGCCTTCCTAGGTATCCTCTTGTTCGTGCTTGGCCTCGGCTGGCTCGGTGCCGGCAATGACTTCCTGCTGTTCAAGTTCTTTGCCCCCAAACAGGAGGCGGTCCGGCGTGAGGTGTTCGAGCAATCCAAAGCTTACAATCAGGGCATGATCCAGGAACTCCAGAACATGCAGTTCCAGTACGAGCAGGCCCAACCGGCTCACAAGGCCGCGCTGCGTTCCATCATCCTCCACCGGGCAGCTGATTTTGACACCGAGAAGCTGCCCTACGACCTGAAGGTGTTCATTTCCTCACTCAAGGAGAACCGATGAAACTGTTGAAGACTCTCATTTGCATATTGACCATCACAACCGCCGCCTGCGCCGACATCACCCCCACTTCCAACAGCATCCAGGCGGCGCAGAGCGAGATGCTGCTCAAAGAGGCGACGGCACAGGTGGGGATGCCTGCCATCAAGAACTTCCGTGAGCGCAAGCTCCTCAAGGACATCCTGGAGCTGCGTGACCAGGACGGCCTGACCACATACACCTACACATTCGCCGAGAACAGCGGCAAGCTCACATTCCTCTGTACCAGCGTCGGCTACGGCATCCCCTATGCTACGCAGTTCACCAGCCCGGAGATGTTCCAGCGTGTATCGGCGAGTGGTGGTGGCTACACCTATCAGACACTCCCCCAGGCCGACCCCAATGGGCTTTTCTCACCGGTTGCCGCCGATGGCACATGGGTCCAGTGCCTCGACCCCATCACCAAGACAATCCGGCCCATCTACAGTGAGCCCAAGCTGATCGTCTCTCCTTGGCAGCTGACCACAAACTAGGGTTCTGAGAGGGCATCCCCCCAATGTAGGGGGTGCCTTCAATTGATCTCTAAGTTGGGTGCTGCGTCTGAAACATAACAGGGGCTAATCAGGGTGGATCGGTGGGTCCGTCCGGCACCGCTTCGCAGTTTAAGGCTAATAGGCTCACAATATGGGCGGTTAACTCAAAGGACGTTAAATAGAGTACCGGCCTCAGTGCCGGGAGGAGCATCCTGTCCAAGATGCACCGTCCACCAACTTTGTGGGGTCTGGGAAGCGAAACATCCATCAGCACGTCGAGTAAAAGAATGACGTGCCTGCCCACAAACGCCCCTCATATGGAGACTCAAAGTGGCAACTATCGACGACCTCGAAGCTGAATCCAACCTGGAACCTGAGAAGGTTGACCTGGAACTGGCTGGGAAGCGGAACGCGTTCATCGACCGTTGGGGCATGCACTACAATCGGAAGGACATGACCAAGGCCCTGGACGAGCTGCTTGAGTTCGTGAAGTTGCACCGCTAACCCCATGCCCTTTTATTTCGAGTGGTGTCGTGGTGCCGCGTGGTTCACCTTCAACCTGGACATCTTCAACGATGCCATCTACCTCCATGTCATTGTTGCCAAACGTGGCTTCTTCCTTGAGATAGAAAATAGGGAAAGCTGAGAATGCCCAGAATCTCCTTCAACGAAAGGGACGCGGCCCACATCTACGAGTGGCTCCTGATGTACTGGCAGGGCGACGATTGGCCTGCACCTCATGGGGGCTGCCCCACCTGTCAGCAACTCGGTAAGCGCCTGGAAAGGTTGCTGGGTAAGGCTGGGGTTAGAAGGATCAAACGAGTCGTAAGGTTACACACATGAGCATACTCTACAGCGCCTACAGACATCTCATCCCCGTGACCCTGCCACTCCCATCGGGACGGCAGTTCTACATGCACACCTTCGACCTTGAAAACCCGAGTGTGCCTGATGGATTCGAGGACTACCTGGAGCCTGTCGCTCAATTGTGCAGAGCTGCAGGAGCGCGTGGAACTGCTCACCTCACCATCGATGAGAAGGTGGTTAAGGCAGGTATGTCACAGCGCCGACCCAAACCACATGTTGATGGCTGCTTCGTTCCATACAGGGGCAACTGGGGTAATGGTGGAGGTAGTGGTGGGTGGCTGCATGGCTGCAACAACCTCACCCTCGATATGCAGGACGTTTATTAACGAGGCTGCGGTTCGTGAAATCATCAAGGAGGTCTGCACTGTTTGTCCACAGTGTGGCAAGCTGGATTGCAAAGCACCTGGACATGCAAACGGAGATAGGTCATGACCATCCAACTTCCACCTCAGCCCAAGCTGGAGGACTTCGAAACCACCGATGATGGTGTTGCCTATAACTCGTATCGAAATGCCTTGGAGGCGTGGGAGCGAGTGTGCAAACTGATCATCGAGTCCCAACCACATACTGGTATATATTGTCCACAGTGTGGTGACGTGTTAGCCAACGAATCCTGGCCCGATGAGATCCGGTAAATCATCATGAGTATCCTCGTCTACAGTGGCCTGCCCGGCAGTGGCAAAACTGTCCGCAGCCTTGAGTGGGTTGCTGAGGACCCCCAGCACAGACTCAGGGTAAATTTCGATGATCTCCGAGTCGAGTTGTTCGGCTGCAAGGGCCCATCCTACTTCAACCAGCCCGGCAAGGTGGTGAGAGAACGTGAGGTCACAGTCAAGCAGGAAGCTGAACATAGGGCATCGGAGTGGCTCAAGGAAAATCGCATCGAGAACTCGATTGTGGTGGATAACACCAACTTGACTGAGCGTGCCCGGTCCATGTGGGTTGAGTTGGGAGAGTGTCTCGGGATCCCAGTTGAGCAGTCCGACATCGACACCCCCATTGCTGAGTGTGTTCGACGTGATCGACTCCGCCAAGGTGACGATCGAGTGGGCAGGGCCATCATCGAACGGATGGCCCTCACCACAGGCTGGATTGACTGGGCTGATGAGGAAGTCTACCCCTTCAAACAGTTTGTGTTGGTGGATATCGATGGCACCCTCTCCGACCCCACCCACAGGCTCCATCATGTCCGTGACAAGTTCAAGACTGAACTGGCCGCTGGTGAGGTTGGTCCGTTCAAGCCGAGGTGGGACAAGTTCCACGCTGAAGTTGACAAGGACCCACCCAAGCCCGCCATCATCGACCTGGTGAAAGCCCTTTCCGTCTACTACAACATCATCATTGTCTCGGGTAGATCCCCCGAGTATGGCTGTGGCCTGAAGACCGAGGACTGGCTGGACCAGCACCTGGGGCAGGGGATCTACCAACACCTCTTCATGCGCCAAGCCGGGGACTACAAACCCGATTTTGAACACAAGCAGGAGATCCTCGACCTGCTGCCCAAGGACCGCATCGCCTTCGTTATCGACGACCGCGACCAAGTAGTCAGAATGTGGCGTGAGAATGGCCTCACATGTCTGCAGTGTGCTCCGGGAGACTTCTAGGATGGAACTCAAAAAGGGCGACCACATTTCATTCTGCAAGGGCTCGGACACATGGAAGGAATACCCAAGCTCTGTGTGGGAAGTGGAATACGTGAGTCCAGGCTGTGAGGATCTCAACTGTCATCACGATGACTGCTGGCGTGAGCCATTCGTGAGTGTACGCCCCATCATCTATCATGGGTTTCCACTCGCTGACGTTGAAACTGTCTTCGACGCTAACCATCACGGCCACCCATTCAAGGCAGAGTGAATAACGGTGTACACCTCCAACGGCGTCTATTCCACCGGTTGTGGGGTCATCACCCTCTTAGGGGTCTCAAGCCAGTCTCCCCGGGACACCCTCCTGGAGTTCCTGAAGCAACACCCCCCCACCATCCAGCGGTTCGATGTGGAGACCAAGAAATACGTCACCGCTTCCAGCACGGGCTACATCCATGTCATCTTCGGTGGCCCTGACATGTCCACTCTCCCCCCGAAGAAAGGCCACTACTCCAGCGTGGGCAGCTGTGGGGCCTTCGCCGCTTTCATTCGGGAGCACGCCCTCGGGAGTGTGGTGAAATCCCCTCCCCGGCACAACCCCTATCACAACGAGCGTAAACCGGGTGAGGGCGATGTGATTGTCTACATCTGGTCCCCCAACCAAGCCAAGCTGGCAGCGTGGGCCAAGGCCAACCCCCTTGTAGGCCCACCCACTATAGGGTAAGGAAAGCGAGGATGAAAAGATGGACGTAGCACGAATGGGCTGTTGTGGCTTTAAGGAACTCCAGGGCATCTCAGGCCTCACCCCCGAACAGGCCGTGGAGAGGTTCTGCCGATACTTCACCAACCCAGCACGGGCTACCACTGCCCACCTCATGGTGAGTCACGTGGTGTTCACGGCCACCGGACGTGCCAAGTATGGCAGGGCCTTTGCTGCCTACATCACCCAGCACAAACTGGGTGACCTGGTGTGTTCAACCCTGGCCACGAACCCCAACTCGGGGAACAAGCTCCAGGGCTGGATCTGGACCATCGACCGGGAGGCCCTCGTCAAATGGTTCAAGGCTCAAGACGCCTCCAAGAAGGTGAAAGGATGAAGGATGCAACTCTCACCGCCAAGAAACCCAACCCTCATGCTACCAGTGGCAAACCCCCCAATGCACAAGCTTGAGTGTCTCCCCCAGGTGTTCCTCAGGAATGGGGGCACCCTTGACGCCCTAAAAGAGATGTATGCCATCGGGCACAGACGTGGAGTGGAGTTCCCCCACCTGGTCAGCCTCAAGTATTCGCAGATTGATTCCCCCCTGGGTGACCCCACTGTCCAACAATGTCGGGGCCTCATCCTGGACGAGAAGGACAACTGGAGGATAGTGGCAAGGCCCTTCGACAAGTTCTTCAACTGGGGCGAACTCAACGCCGCCAAGATTGACTGGGAAACTGCCCTCTGCCAGGAAAAGCTCGACGGAAGCCTTATTATCTTGTACTGGTATGCAGGTGATTGGAGAGTCGCCACCAGTGGTATTCCTGATGCCATGGGTGAGGTCGGACCCACTGGAGCCGAACAGGACATTACCTTCAAGCAGCTTTTCTGGCGCACATGGGACCAGCTCGGGTATATCAAGCCTGCTATGTGCTGGCAGAACTGGACCTTCCTCTTTGAGCTGATGACCCCCTATAACAGGGTGGTGTGTCGGTATCCCAAGCCTCGGATTGTGTTCCTTGGGTGTCGTGGTGCTGATGCTGAGGGCGAGGAACTCTCCCCTGACGAGTTTGCCTGGCAGTCCTACAAGTGGGCTGCTGTCCGGGAGTTCCCCCTCCGCACGATGGCCCACATCCAAGCCACCTTCGTCGCCATGGACCCCCTCACCCAGGAAGGCTACGTGATAGTGGACAGTGACTACCACCGTATCAAGGTCAAGCACCCAGGCTATGTGGCCCTCCACCACATGCGCGGAGACGGCTACGGCCCTCGAAGGGTGCTAGAGGTTATCCTGTCCGGTGAGTCGTATGAGGTGATAGGTAACTTCCCCGAGTGGAGGGATGACTTTGATTCCATGACCCACAAACTCGCCGAGCTCATCGCCCACCTAGAGGACGCCTACATGAGACTGGGGGGCATCCCCCTCCAGAAGGCCTTTGCCCTTGAAGCCTTGAAGACCCGATGTCCGGCGGCACTGTTCTGCCTGCGGAAGGGCAAGTTCCAGTCTGTGCAGGAGTTCCTCAGACAGATGAGCCCCGACACCCTCCTGATCATCCTGCAGACCCCATGGACATCTCAGTAGCCGAAAAGCACACCATCCTCCGAGCCACAGTTGGTTCCAAGGTCCACGGCCTCTCCCTAGATGATGGTGGCAGTGACCGTGACGAAATGGGTGTCATGGTTGAACCCATTGAGTATCAGCTCAGACTGGGTGAGTCCTTCGAGCAGTTCATCCACCGGGATGCGGAACTTCGGGCTGGTGAAAAGGATGCGCCCTCACAGGCTGGGGATCTCGACCTGAACATCTACAGCCTAAGGAAGTTCTGTCGTCTTGCTGCCAAGGGCAACCCTACCATCCTCACCCTGCTGTTCGTCCCCTGCAAGGACCATATCAAGTGTGACGCACGGGGCCATCAGCTCCAAGACCATGCAGACTGGTTCGTTTCCAAAGAGGCTGCAGGGGCATTCCTAGGTTATCTCACCAGTCAGAAACAGCGCATGGTGGGGGAAAGAGGCCAAAAACGTTGCCACCGCCCCGAACTGGAGTCCAAGTTTGGGTATGACACCAAGTACGCCATGCACATGCTCCGCTTGGGTTTCCAAGGTGTGGAGCTGATGCACACCGGTAGACTGGTGCTGCCAATGAACGAGCCAGACCGTTTCTACCTGATGCAAGTCAGAAGGGGTGAGCTAACTGTCAACGATGTGTTCACCAAGGCTGGACAGTTGGAAGCGGAGTTGAAGGAACTCAAGGAAACCAGCCTGCTGCCCGACCACTCCAACCGTGAGGCCATCGAGGAGTGGATGCAACGGATGTATTTCATGAACTGGAGTGCAGCCATGCCCCATGCTAGAGCAGTTGGTGACAAGTTCGAGTCCTATTACGTCGACGGGAGGGTATGAAGGTGGGCGACCAGATAACACCAATCACCAAAATGACGTTTGGGTGTGACCCGGAAATCTTCCTGCTCAAGGGCGGGCAGGTGATTGGGGCAGAGAAGGTCATCCCTGAGGAGGGCCTGACCACCCTCACTCGAAACCCCACCACGAATGCTTGCACGGTTCCACGCAAGGGTGGGATTGTGTTGGATGGGGTGCAGGTGGAACTCAACCCAGCCCCCTCCAAGTGCCGAGCCCTCCTGGCCAATGAAATCAGTGCGGCCTTCAAAACCCTGAAGAAGCACCTGGCCACGATGGATGGCATCACCGCGTCATTCACCCAGGTGGTTGAGGTGGACCCAGCTGAGCTGGACTCCCTCTCCGAGAAGTCCAAAGCCCTTGGGTGTGCCCCCTCGAACAACATCTACGACTCTGGTGCCAAGATTGGGGTGAACCCGGCTACCTACACCAAACGCAGTGCTGGGGGTCACATCCACCTGGGACTGCGTGACGACCTCAAGCCACACCGGGAACGGCTCGTGCCCCTCCTGGACATTTTCGTGGGCAACACAAGTGTGCTCATGGACCGGCACCCAGGCAACGCGGAACGGCGCAAGGTCTACGGGAGGGCTGGTGAGCACAGGTTGCCTGCCCATGGCCTTGAGTATCGCACCCTCAGCAACTTCTGGCTGAGGGGCTACCCCCTCTTCAGTGGGGTCCTAGGCCTGTCCCGTCTCGCCGTCAACGTGCTGGCCCACACCCAGAAGATACAGCCGGACCCTTGGAACAAGACTGACTTCTACGAGAAGGCCGAAGACGATATCCTCCAGGTGGTGGATGTCGACGCTGTGCGAAGCGCTATCAACAACAACGATGTGGAGCTGGCCAAGAAGAACTGGTCCGTTGTTAGGGAATACCTGAGCAAGCACGCCCATTTTTATGGCACCGGACTCCATGCCAGGAATCTGGATGCGTTTGACTTCTTCGTGTCCAAGATTGACACCGACGGCATTGAGTACTGGTGGCCCGACGACCCCATGGAACACTGGACCACCAAATATGGCACGGTTCACCACCAGCGCGGTGCGGACGGTCACGACCTGGGCTGGGAATCCTTCCTCGCGAAGGTCGACCTTGAACGCCAAGGAGGAAAGCATGCGACTGCCTAACTGGTGCTGGAAGTTCATGGCCCGGTTCGATAAGGGTGGCTGCGACCATGTCTGGAGGTCTGGTGGATGCCTGCTCATCCAATGTCCCAAGTGCCACATGCCCTACAGTAACCGGCTCAAGCAAGGCTAACAGGTCATGCTGAAACCAGACACCTCCAAGTCGTGGGACACCATCTGGGTTTATTTCAGCATGGTGGACAAGAACCGGCCACTGAAGTTGTGGGAGAAGTATGACTTTGCTGATGCCCTCCGCATCTGTGAAGGGGCTCAGAAGGACAAGGCCGTTCGTGCCTATGTGCTGGAGAGAATCAAGCAGCGTAAAATGTTACGGCGAAAGTTGAAGAAGGGGATAAAGAAATGAATGAACTAAACGGCCTACCAGAGGTTGGTGGGGTGAATGACATCAACATGGTGAAGCGGGGGGAGAGCTGTATCAGTATGACTTTCCGGCGGAGCATGGGTGGCCTCACCCTCTCAGTCAAGACCCATCCGGCCATTGAGGAGTTCTTCAGGAACATCTCCACCGGAGAACAGGTCGACGTGCGAAGCCTGGGACGACACTGGGTTGGCATTACCAAAGACACCCAGCTGATGGCCTACAACCTCGCCGAACCCATCCCCATCATCCAGCTGGACGCCTCCCGCCGAGCAAGATTTGACTGGTTGGCCCGCCAACTCCTCACGCCCACGGGTAGTGGAGCCCCACCCGGTGATGGCCTACTTCACGCTGCTGACACTCCGCGAAGCGGGGGGTTGGATGTCAATCTGGCTTTCCTCAGACTGGTTGGTATTGGGGATGGTGCAGGCATCACGTTCAGTGTGAAGGGTGTCTACAGCGAAAGCGCCATGCAGTCCCTCAGGGACAACATCGCCGAAGCTGGGAAGCGCTTCTACCAGATTTACATGAAACCCGTGAATTTGAATGTTGCGATTGTCACGCAAGAATGGTGACAAAGGGTTGAAAACAGAGGACTTACAGGAGACACGACGCCGACGCACTCAGGGCTGTCTCACAGATTGCATTGCATATCTGCTGAATCTCCATCCTGAAAACGTTCCCTATTTCGTCCATCCACGAAGGCACTGGGCAGCTAGGGTGCGTGCCTTTTTTCGTCGTCGTGGATACCATGTTCATTGGGTCCGTTGCTCACGGCCACCAGGACGGGGAACGCACATCGTCTGTGGGGACAGCCTCCGATATAAAACATACGGGCATGCTGTTGTGTATCGGAATGGTCATCTCGTGTTCGACCCACAATGGCCGTCGAAGTGGAAGGATAATCGAATCACGCACTGCCTTGTGGTAGAACCAATAGAAGGCTCGCAACGAAAGGGGGAGGGGGGTTATGGGGCAGGAACTCGGTAAATCACTGGACCTGAGTGGGTCCAAGGGGAAGTCACCGAATCGCATATATCGGATAGGCATTGAGTTGGAGGGGGGATGGACGAAACTCCCCCCAGGCACCAGAGGCCTACAACATGATGGCAGTGTGCAAATCGAGCGTGGCCTGGGTGAAACTGCCCTCGTCACAGGTGAGCTGGCGAACGGCCCCATGTCCATGCAAGAGTGGGAAGGCTGGCTGAAGACCCACTACCCACAGAAGGTCAACCAGACCTGTGGCATGCACGTGCATTTGAGCCCTCGCACAGCCCTCGCCTACTCCAGACTCATGGACCCTTGCTACCCAGGCACGGTGGTGGAATACTTCAAGAAGTGGGCCACTCACAAAGGCTTGAGCAACGACCATCCCATCTGGCCTCGCCTGAAGGGCAAGTCCATCTACTGCCAGCACCTCTACATGGCCGATGACCAGGTCAGGAACGTGACCAAGGACCATAACCAGCAGCGTCCCGGTCACCGCTACACGGTCATCAACTACTGCCATGGAAGGTATGGAACGGTGGAATGCAGGCTCCTCCCCATGATGGACACCACCAAGGAGGCCATCTCGATGGTGCAGGAACTGGTCGACATCACCAACGCCTTCCTGAAGGTCACCCGACGGAAGGAGGCCAGGCACCATCTGGAGACTGTGGCAGATGGTGACAGCCTGAAAGAGAACCGTAGGATTTTCGTCTGATGCCCAAGCCCAGATGCACCTGCAAGCTCCAAACACTATATTACGGTAGTTATTTCTGTTGGCAGAATACAGCTTGCAGAAAAAAGCTCGACTGTAAATGGTGGAGGGGTATCGGGAAGCGCCGGAAGCCACGAAATTTGGCTGTAACTACAAGTAACCAAACAAGTTAGGAGGGGTCGTGTGCGTAATCGGAGTCGCAGCAAAAGAAAGACTCACTGCGGAGATGGTGGCCAAGATGTTTCAGGCCAACCAGCACGGTGCAGGTATTGCCTGGCGGGAGAAGAATGAGGTCTGCTGGAAGAAGGGTCTCGATTTGGAGGAAATCACCGAGTTGTGTGCTCAGGCACCCCTCCCGTATGTGGCCCATTTCCGGATTCCATCCTGTGGTGGCCCATCCCTCTTCCTCACCCACCCCTTTCCAATCCAGAAGGACGTTCCTCTGGACCTGGAGGGAAGTACCAAGGGCAATGTTCTTTTCCACAACGGCCACTGGGGCGCGTGGAAGACCACCATGCTCGACGCGAGTATCAGGGGGAATGGCAAGCTCCCCATCGGCAAGTGGAGTGACTCCAGGGCCATGGCGTGGATGGCTGCCCACTATGGCATCGGCATGCTGGAGTTCATCGACGAGAAGGCCGTTGTGTTTGGTCCTACGGAGCTGGAGCTGTTCGGCACAGGGACCTGGGGCAAGGCCAGTGAGGGCATCTGGGTTTCCAACAAGGCGTGGGAGCACGAGCGGGTGGCGGGTTTTGACCGGGCACCGTATTATGGCAATGTCCCACGCCATGTTGCGGATAAGTCCAAGGCTGACCTGAAGGCTGACACAGACAAGGAGGGCCACCCAAGACCCCACTCGAACGGAGCATCGAGTCTGGTGCAGGGGGATGGCGATTCGAGGACGGTAGGTGGAAGTGGTCGCCAGAATACAGCGCTGACCCGCCAGGGCTCCAGCGGTGGTTCCCCTAACCGACACGGGCAGAGAGGGGACCCCACAGGGGCGCACCCTTTCGACTCGTACATGACCGCCGTGAGGCTTTGGAGGTCAGGGGATATCAGCCACAAGAGCTTCAAACGGGAGCGTCGCAAGTACGAGGAATGGTGCCGGGAGAAGAAGACCCAGGCCCTCCCTCGCCCGAGCAAGACCGGCGACCTGATGATCATGTGACCGATAGTATGACCACCCAGGAACGTGCCATTAGGGAGCAGGATATTCGGGACTTTGAGTGGGCCTGCAGCCTGAACCCGAAGTCCCACAGGTCACTGAGGATGCTATCGTCCGACCATCAGGTAGCTACCGTGTATCAGCGGGACGAACTTGAGGACATCCAACGTCAATCCAGGTTGAAGGACCGCCGCAAGGGCATAGAGCCCATGATTGGCTGAGAAAGGCTAGGGAGTAAGGAGAATGGTCAAAATCGCAAGGGACGCTGCGGAACGCCTGCTACTCATGTGCCTCTATTTCAAGGGCCGGGAGTATAACTGTCTCGGGATTCTGGAGGATTCACTGCGCCTCAAGCAGCCATTCAAGAACAGCATCGTCCTGAGGAATGTCTACAATAACGGATTGGAGGGTGGGGGACCGTGGACGCAGTGGACAGAGTTCTGTACCCATCTCCAGGACCAACTAGTTAATGGGTCCAATAGGGCCCATCATCCCACTCTGATTGACATTGTTGTGGACCTCCTGCAGGCCCCCTACGCAAGGAATGTGGTCTCCGGTAGGAACCTCCAATCCCTCCGGCGAGCAATCCTCCTGCCCGAGGAGATGATCAAGTTCGGTGAGAGTATCAGGAAGGAAATGGGCTGTGCAGGCTGCGGCAAGACCTTCGCAAAGGGCGAAATGGCCAGCTTCCACCACGAAGCCGAGGGTGATGGTGGGGGTGCTGCCTTTTACTGTACCCGTTGTGTTGTTCCCACCCTTGCTGCCTGCCACTCCGGCGATGGTCATTGTGAAGGTGCAGGTGAGCTTGACTCAAAGCACCTGACCAAAACCCTGCATAATCGTAACTGCGGCGACCACGCTCCCCCCAAGACTGGCGACCCTATGAAGGAGGATGAGGAACGGATGCGGCGGGACCTTGAGGCCGTCGCTGCCCAGCAACCACAGTGGGCTGAGGTAGGCCAAGCTCCCATTCCACCCCCACCCCTAGACCAGGGTGGAGGGGAAAATCCCTTCATTCAAGCTTTCCGTGGCGGGGTTGCTGGAGCCCAACCCGTTGCAGGTGCCAATGTGGCCATCCCTCCAGGCTTCCGTGCCGTCCGAGGTCGAGACGGCAGGGTGGAACTACGTCGTATTGATGCTGGCCCCGGTGTGGATGTCGGTGGTGGAGTCAGAATGCCACCGTGGAGAGTTCAGGAGCGTGACCGATGACCCTTGAAGAACTTGAAGCCCTTGAGGCCCAGTCCACCGATGAGTCCGACCCCGAAGGGGAAGTCGTCTGTGAATGGGTGGCTGATGAAAAGGCTAAAAGTCAGCAGAACAAGAAGGTAAAGGCCGCCACGGACAAGATTTTCAGCGTCCTCTTCGGCAAGAACCACCAGAACTTGTCCGGCAAGGAGCGGGTGGCCAAGGTCCTCTCCAAGGCCTTCAGTGTGGAGGAAACCCAGGCCATCGAGGACGACCTGATGGAGTCCCTGAACATGCTGGACGACAACCTCCTCCTGATGGAGAAGATGCTGTCCCAGTTCCCGCAGTTGATGGGCATTGACCTCATCAACCAGATGGAGGAAATTTCAGAGCACATTGCCCAATGGGGGCTTGGGGACAGGAATGACGGCGACGAGAAGGTCACCACCATCGTCCTGGGTAGTGAATGACCAAAGAAGCGTGTCAGCACTTAGTAAGGCTTTGGTACCTCACTGGTACCTTGCTCAACCCAAAGACGTGCTGGCGTTGTGAATCATGTGGGGCAACGGGTAAGAACAATCAACCATTTCAGGAGGCAAATCATGAGTTTTTTCGTGTTTCGTTCAGCATCGTCCACAGGAGCCCGTGAACTCGCGGACACCCTCGGTGGACGTCGGCTCAGGAAGTTCGAAGGGGGTCGTTTCTACGGTGGTCGTTTGAGCAACCACCCCATCAACGTGCGGGCAGGTGACGTTGTGGTGTGCTGGGGTGCCTTTTTGAACGGCAACCTCCCAGCCGGTGTGAAGGTCCTGAACAATGTGGCGCTCCACAACAAGTATGAGGACGCCGTTACCCTGAAACGGGCCGGGGTCCCCACGGTCGAGGTCTCCAAAACCCGTCCACAGGACGTTCAGCAGCCCGCTGGGGCGGATCCGGCCATCCAGATCCATGGGGACCTTGTGGACCTCCTGGAGGACCTTGTGGAGGCCCCATTTGCCCGCAATGAGATCTACCAGAGGGGCGTCAATGATGCAGTGACGAGGCTCCAGCGCCTCCAGAATGCCCTTGCACAGCCTGTCCCGGTGGGACGGCGGGTGCCAGCCGGAGATTGGGTGGGGAGAGTCAACAACCACATGGGCGGGACTGACCTCCTGACTCCCCCACCCACCCCCGATTTCTTCGTCAAGAAGCTCACCCTCGTGAAGGAGTATCGCATCCATTCTTTCGACGGCAAGTCCATTCGGGCCGGTTCCAAGCAGCCTCGGGAAGGGTTCGCCAACCCGCATGCGTGGGTGCGGAGCTACGCAGGTGGCTGGAGCATCAAATACGACGACTTCAAGTCCAAGGAGAAGATGCGCGACCTCGCTGCCAGCGCCGTGAAGGCCCTCGGGTTGACGTTCGGTGCTGTCGACATCGGTGAACTCGCCGACAAGTCCCTCGTGGTGTTGGAGGTAAATCGCAGTCCGGGTTTGGAGGGCGGTACCGTGAACGCCTACGCTCGGGCTGTTGAGGCCTGGTCGCAGGGTCGGCCCCTCCGAGCAGCTGCCTAGCCTGCGGCGCAACCCAAGTTACTAAAAGGTTGGGGGTTTATATTACAGCAGGTGCCCTAGATTGGTGTAAGCCAGGATTGGGCCGAGTTTGTATTACAAGGGGTCCGGTGATGAGCCGGATTCCGCCCCCATCATTATTTCAAGGTAAAAGAAGATGACACTGGATGACGAAGAACTCCTGGAACCCATTTGTAACCACTCCAACCACAAACCCTCTGGTTACTGTGATATTCCCTTCCAGATGAAATCACTTTTCTGCCGGAATGGCAAGCACCACTCCTGCCTCTGGAGGCAGTGTGAGTGTGACTGTCACAACTCCCAGGCCGAGGAGCTGAGAAGGCTCAGAATGGAGCTGGAGCGATGACCCCTCATAATGACATGGACATTTATGGTGGCAGTGGCCCTGAGATGCCCAAGCCTTGGGAACTCCTTGTGATTGGGATACTGATTCTGCTGTGGGTGCGAACATGACACTTGATGAGATGGATGCCAACCTAGCAGAGGAACTCATGGTGCGGGCTGAGCGGATCAGGAAGTTTGCGGCCTCCAGAAGCAGTCATGGGGTGGAGAATCCTAACAGTGTCAATCCTACAAGTTTCTACTGCCAGAACCATCACCATGCCGACTGTCGATGGGCGGAATGCAAGTGCGTCTGCCACGATGGTGGCATTTGGGGAGACCAGGAAACCGGCGGATATGCCTGTTGAGCTATCAGGGAACATCCACCCAAGTTGGTGGAAAACGGTTGGGGGGATGAAGGCATCTGCTGGTGTGTGCTACCAGCCATTGGAAATACCAAGTGAAGGGGTTGAAATCCCCGTGCCGTCACCCCCCAAAGCTACTTGCGTAGCTTTCAGAGGGAACTAAAGTTCCCTCAAGGACTGTCTTCAGTCCGGTACCATCACTCCCTTCAAGTACCCCGTGAAACCTGTGGGCCTCCGCAGGAGTCGGGATGGAAAGAGACCAGCCCTTCGGGCAGCGTCAGCCGAGGGGGTGGTCCGTGTAGGGTGCGGTCATGCCGCGTGGTACCAGCCCTTCGGGCGAGACCATCCACATTGGATGTGGTCGCAGGTCTTGCTTGGGGGGCTCCCCCTTCCACCACATACACGGTGGCTCCACAGGGGGACTTTTTGTAAGTAACGTCCAGCAATCAAGGAGGGGAAGATGAAACTGTGTGAACTACCCAAGAAGCTCAAGGTCACGGTTACGGCCGCTGACATCAGGAATGGCAAGAAGAACTCGACGTGTGACTGCCCGATTGCCCTTGCCATACGACGACAGTTGAAGGTTGAGCGCGGGGAGATAGAGGTCAGTTCAAGCATCAGCCTGAAGCCCAGGAAGATGCCATGGTGGGGCGCCTACGACTTCATCTCCTACGACCTTTCACTCAGGGCTGACCGGTTCATCCGTGCCTTCGACGAAGGGGAGAAGGTCAAGCCATTCTCATTCACAGCGGAGGGGGGTTAGGAACATGACACTTGAAGAGCTCGAAGCTCAGGCACAAACCCAACAACCGGTGGGCACCCTGACGGTGACCCATCTGGCCCTGGTCCAGGATGAGGACACCGGACACATCAGCCGGATTCCCCTCACCCTTCACCTTGGAAGCCATTCCATCAACCCAGATTTCCATTTAGGGGCAGTGTGTGACTAGGCCTGTGAATCGGGCAGAAAGGGGTGAGAAGTGAAGGTCAACTATTCGATGGATTGTTGCGGGGTCAAGGAACTCTCAGGCCTTGCCAGCTATCCCAATCCTCAGGAGGCCATGCGAGCACTTGGGGCCCAGCTCTACCCGGACCCTGAGAAGAACAAGGTCCTGGTGAACAAGGTGCGGGAACGGGCCAAGAAAGACGGAGTTGGTCCCTGTAGGTGGGGATATTTGGGCGTCCAGGTGCAGCCTGTTGAGGGCTATGCTGTCTGGGAGGACCCTGCCCAGTACTCGCGGTTTCGGTTTGCCATCTTCACCGAGGCCCACGGTCCTGCCTGGGCTGAGGAAAACGGTCCCAAGTATGGACAGAACTTCGCCGCCTTTATCCGCGAGACCCAACTCGGGGATGTGATTGAAACCGGCCGGCATGTCAACCCGAACTCATCCAACAAGCTCAAGGTGTGGGTGTGGACTGTCGACCATGCTGCCCTGGTGGGGTGGCTCAAAGACGATGCCAAGAAACGCCACAAGGCTCAACCCACTGTGAGCCTGTTTGCGGGAGGCAATGAACGGTGGGCCAATCCCGGCACGTTGTCCGGAGAACCAGGAGTAAACAACAGATGGGAAGGGAATCAAGAGTCGAACGCGAGCGTAACTGTGCCAACTGCGGGCGGAGCTGGTGGTTCACTGCCAGGGAACTGCGAGAGCACAGTGACCTGTGCACCCGCGCAGTGGAGGCAGGGCTGATACTGCCAGGGCTGGACAGACCCGATTTGGGCCTTGTTGACCCAAGAGGTGAAAAGCTGTGAAACTTCGCTCAGATTGTCATCTCTACGCCGTTGGAATGCGAGGCTGGGTGGAACTCAGGGTGGGCAAGAAGCCTCCTCAAGCCACTGTGTCCACATGCTCCAAGACCATCCAGGTAAGCGAGAGGACAGGCAATCTGGAGCCTAACACATTCCCCTACCGGTGGCAGATGGTCATCAAACCACGTAAAATCACCCTATCCACAACAACGTGGGATGGGGGGAGGGTGGTGGGGAGCCTAACCACTTCACGATTTCGCCTGCTCTCGGGCGTGGCGTGCCGGAACGGAGCCTGCGTCCTCGTTCCACAGGCGCGGGTAAACACTATCCTCAAGGAGATGGGACAATGAGTCAACCGGCTAAGTCGCCAGGACCACAGCCCAAAGGCAAGCCCTTGGATATGTGGCGGAAACCTGTAAACCGCAAGCCTGTGAGGAAACCCCAATGATAAAGGTCAGACGATGCATTAACCGTAACTTCAAGCCCTACGCTGCCAGACTCCATTTCATTGACGAGAATCTGGTGACATGGTTTGGACCGCCAGAACACCCTGTTCTATGGTTACCACGGAAAAAGGCCTTGCAACTAGCCAGGGACATCCTGAAGGCTTTAGAGGTGAAAAGTGCTTAGAAGTGTTGGGATTGGACTGCTGTGGCTCTATGGGGTGGTCTGTCTGATGCTCATTGGGAGCATCCTACTAGGCTGTGTGTGGGTGTTCCTGGGTAAAGGTGGAAAAGGGTGAGGAGGTTCCAGCTGAATCGGCGGGAAGATGTGAGCCATGTGTCGGGAACGGGAATCGTCGCAGAAGGTCTGGAGTTCCACGACGGGCAGGTGGTCATTTCTTGGCTGGGCGTCTACCATTCAGTCGAGGTGTGGCCATCCATTGTAGCAGCCGAGAAAATTCATGGTCATGGCGGGTTGACTGTTGTAGAGTGGCTAGACTAGACTTGCGCAGCGTGGCAGGACTAACCCTGCAAAGAGCCGGCCCAGTAACTGGGTTGGTAACGGAGTAAAAAATGATGACAGTTGACACAGGAACATCCCCGGACGGGACCGGCTTCAGCGATGGTGAACGCCCGGCCAGTGACCCATTTGAGCAGCTATATAGGCGTCTGGACACCCAGGACCAGAAGCTGGATGACATCATCTATGCCATTCAGCAGGTGGAGGAGAAGCTCCATGACCTTGCTCAGAACCAGGGCCTTGGAATGGATGACTGAGAATGGCCGACCTCTTCTTCTCCAGTGACCCATTGACAAGCATACCAATAGTATGCTAAGATGGTCTTTATGCACATCAAGCTGTTGACTGGAAAGGTCTTTGGTTTTTTACGTGTGGAGGACCGACTGGATGGTAACTACTATACTTGTAGTTGCAGGTGTGGCAGAAAATCCACAGTTCACGCGAATAACCTTAGAAATGGAAATTCCAGAAGCTGTGGTTGTTTGCGTTCTGTGTGTAAAAGAGGCCAACTGAATCCTGCTTGGAAGGGCAATGAAGTTGGGTATAGTGCCCTTCATACATGGATACGAGAGCGTTATACCAAACCAAATCAGTGTGAGAGCTGCAAGGAAGCTCCCCCTATGGATTTGGCTAACAAATCAGGCAAATACCTAAGGGACCTATCCGACTGGTGGTATCTCTGCCGTAAATGCCACATGACCATAGACGGGCGCATAGAAAAAGTCCAAATCAGGATGGCTGCCTCGAAGATTCCTATACCACCATGTTACTGGTGTGATAAGGTCTTCTACAGGCCCAGCGGCCAGCGGACAGCAAAGTTCTGTAGTAGTGTCTGCTTTAGGCAAGCAGGTGGTAAATCTTGGCGAAAGTTCATCAATGAAAGGAGAATCAGCAATGGCCGAGCTTTGGTTTTCATCTGACCATCACTTTTCATCATTTCAACATCCTGAAGTATGCTGAGCGGCCATTCACTACCGTTAAGGAGATGAACGAGTGCCTGATAGAGAGGCACAATGAAATCGTGAGGCCCCAGGACCATTGGTATTGCCTGGGTGATGTCACCATGGAACGGGACAACCGTGGGTATGGGTTGGGTGTGCTCCGGAGGATGAATGGGCATAAACGCCTCATCATGGGCAACCACGACCACTATGCCATGAAGTTCTACCTGGAGTACTTCGAGAAAGTGATGGCCATGAACGTGATTGGAGAGATGAGGTTCACCCACATCCCTGTGCATCCCACGTCTATGGGTAATGTGTTGGGGAATATTCATGGGCACATCCACCAAAGGGAATCACCACCTCCAGTCATGTGGGTAGACAAGAAAACCCAAGAAATCAAGGTCAGGCCCTACATTAATATCTCAGTTGAGCAGACTGGCTACCGGCCTGTGTCGTTGGATTGGCTTTTGAAGGAGTGCTCAAGACTTAGTGAGGAAGGGGGGTAAAATGCCTATTGTGCCTGGAGGAAATGTTTACTACACCGCTAGCAGTGAATCGGCATCCTCGTCAAACTGGGATGCCAAGAGCATCGAACTCACCATCGAGAAGATGATGAGGGCGCTGGCGTTCAAGCTGAAACGGGATGGCCTGTCCATGCCCAAGCATGTTGATGTGGCTGGGATGGTCTACACCTACCTGAAGGAGCGGAGGGGCTATGACCAGCGGTTCATGGATGGTGACCTGACCCTCCTGGACGAATTCATCGACTCTGAGTGGCCCCGTTTGGTCGAAGCGGCCAAGTCCGTGCCCCCAGCCCTTGAGCCAGGCTTCACTGAGCTACCCAAACCCAAGAAGGACCTGGTTGACACCTATGCTTCCTTGTTTTGGACTGAGCTTGCCCCTAGTGTGACGTGGCGATCATTCCGGTTCTAGCCATCTATCAGGGTTCCCATCCAGCGCTTTATCGTGTCAACGGGTCGGCCTTCGCTGGTGGCAATCATCTTATAGATGGTCGCGTCGTCGAACTTGGGGTTGTCATCCTGGAATCTGGCAAACTTGGCCCGTAGGTCGATTTTGCGGACGGCCTCGAAGCTGTTACCAGATACCAGTGTGTGGGTAATGGTTTCCTTGTTGCGTAGGAGGGTGAACTTTTCCTGCCGAACACCCTTGTTTTTACGGCAGACCAATTCAAACACCTCTCCACCTGTGGATTGTTCAATGGCTGGATTACTAGCCTTGTCAAAATAAAATACGGTCGAGGCTGAATCCTCGATTGCAGACGCTCCACGAATGGCGTAGGTCTGGCGTTTAGTTTCCTGGCCAAAGTTGTTCATCATGGGTTTGCCAAGGTGAGCATTCACAATGCAGCTGGCATTCGTGGACTGTGCAATCATGCTCATTGTTTCTAGCACAAGGCGCATCTGAACGTTGTCGTTTTCTGCACCCTCACCATGAATAAAGCTTGCTATGGGGTCAAAAACGATTAGGTCACACCCTTTGGCCCATTTTATGAACTTGTTGACAGCTTGGATGTTCTGACCACCCTTCGTGACCAAGCACTTGTCCCAGAGTAACTTATCTGGTCCCAAGATAAATACATGGTCTGGCATGTCCAACCGTGTGAACTTCAGCTGCCTTTTGATTTCCTCTGTGTTGTGTTCCCCTAGTATATACAGGACTTTCTTGCACTGCTTGACAGGTGCAAGCTCACCCCAGAGGGGTTTTCCTGTAGTGACAGCTGATATGATTTCCAGATTCAACAGTGTTTTTCCTATGTTAGTTTGCCCTGCCAGGATGAGCTGCCCATCACTAGGTAGAAGTCCTGTGATGATATCTGGAGGACCTTCCTTGATTGGGCTGTTGAGTCGCTCAGCGATGTCTTCAAGTGCTGGAATCGGTCCTGCGGTATAGTCGATGGTCAATGTCAGTCAAGCCTTGCCCTACGTGGATTTCACGCAGAAAGGGGTTGAATGGATGTTGAAGTTGTTCTTAGGAATTTACAGATTATACCACGGATTTCCCCTCAGGTCAAATGTGTGAGTTCCCCATGATACCACCACAGGTAGTGGTTGACAGATTCCTGTTTCCGTGGTATACTTTGTAAATCCAAAGGGACAACATGAGGCAGCGAATGTTCAGCGGTAGCACGTTTGAATCTAAGGATGAACTGGCACTTCGTTCCAGGGCAAAGGCCCTGAAACATTGGGCGAGTCGTGGAGACCATCAAAAGGCCCAGGATATGCGGAAGACCCTCATGAGGACTATCAATGGCATCAAGAGAAAGGGCCGTGAAATCTTCGTGACCAGTGGAGGTAATCCGGCTATTCGAAATCGCCAACTCTAACACAATGCTAACAAATCCACCCGTTATCGGTGGGTTACCGGAGGAAGATGGTCCTTTTTGCAACCGTTCTGCTCCTGTATTGCATCATGGCATTTAATAACAACAACCGTGGAAGGCACCCCTGAATGAGTGAACCCAACAACATCATATGGCTCTGTGATAGGTCACGAGTTGTGCAAGATTGGCTCTGTCCTAGAAAGCGCTACTGGAACTATCACGCCGCTGGTCGTGGGGTGGTGCCTCCGAACACCCCCCTTGAGTTGTTTCTCGGGACTTGCCTACATGACGGACTGGCCGCGATAGCGACCCAACACCGGGCCGACGGGGTGGTGGATATAGATGTCGTCGCTGGTGTGGCCGGAAAAGCTGTCCTCGACACCCTGATGACCGCTGCTGGTGGGGACGACACCCAGCTGAACTTCGCCCGAGAGCAAGTCACGCTCGTCGAAGGCCTGCTGAGGGGGTTCTACCGGCATGCTTGGCCCTCACTCATGGTCCAGTATCCAACCATCGTGTCGATTGAGGAGGAGATGACCTACCCCCTGAGCGATGGGATTACGTTCATGTCCCGGCCAGACCTGGTGCTGGCTGACCGTGACGGAGCTTGGCATTATATTGAGTTCAAGAGTTCGAGCTATAAGGGTGAGGAGTGGGTGAACCAATGGCAGACCGCCGTCCAGAT
>ERZ1292637.102-Hain-H14-01um-R3-102-length-51430-cov-8_pt1 | contig 51430 bp, 90 predicted proteins | sample MGYA00564405_ERZ1292637 | MGnify/ENA primary metagenome ERZ1292637 (study PRJEB36523, sample SAMEA6512645) | groundwater metagenome | collected 2019-01-09 | study: AquaDiva: Metagenomics assemblies of 32 groundwater samples | reverse complement strand
ACGCCATCGTTCCGGCCGGCAGTGCCACGGTCGGGATTGACATGGGAAGTAGCAAGCTCCAGTTCACGGACCTGCACCTCATTCGCGACGCCGCGAACGTGCTCGCGCAGCGGAACGGGGTGAACGATCAGGGGTTCCGGGTGTATAACACGTTCACGGACGCGAGTAACTTTGAGCGGTTAATTACAGAGTGGATTTCAAACGTTATTTATATTGTAACACAAAAAGGTGGGACAGGGGTTGCGCGCAATATGTATTTGGGGTCTATAGATGCTGCCGATACGTATATTCTTCGGAACAACATAACTCGGTGGGGAGTGGTTGGCAGTAACGGTAATTTCGTTGCTGGACTGGATAATGCTTATGACATCGGCCAGACAGGGGACGTTCGCCCCCGTGCCATCTACGTTGCTGGCTCCACCGGCATTCGACACCAGGCGGGCACTTCCACCCTCGAAGCCACCATGGTCGGCGTGGCGAACGTCAACACGACCGCCGTGGGCAACGTGGGCGTGGGCGAGGACGACCTCATCACCTACTCGCTGCCCGCCAACGCGCTGTCAGCGAACGGAAAGGGTATTCGCATTCGAGCGTGGGGGACCGCAGCGAACAACGCCAACGCGAAGACGGTCAAGCTCTACTTCGGAACCCAGGTTATCCTGACGACCGCTCTGACTGTCAGCCAGACAGATACGTGGAAGATTGACGCGACCGTGTGGCGGACCGGCGCAAGTACCCAAGACTGGGAGTCTTCGCTCATCGAGGCAGGCACGGTCTCATTGACCGACATCGAAAACGGCACCGCTACGCAGACGGACACCGCAGCGATTACCATTAAGTGTACGGGGACGGCGACCAGCGACAACGATATCGTGAATGAAGGCTTGACGGTCGAGTTCCTAAACTAAGGAGGCACCCAAAATCGCGACATTTTCTTTCACCACGACGGCCGCGCAAGACACTGCGGTTCAGTATGCGCTAGCCCGTGAGAACGAACGCCGGGCGGCACAGATACCTCCGCTCGCCGCGCTGACGGCGGTGCAGTACCTTCAGCAGGTGTTCGCGGGAATGCTGGCGAGCTACGCGCGGCAGCACAAGGACTTCGACGCCGCGGACTTGCGCACCGCGTTCGAGACGGCGACGCCTGCGAAGCGGCAGGCGGCGGTGGACGCGGCGAAACTCGCTCTGGCGTGAAAGGGGCACTCTTGAGACCGCTGCGGATCTACGAGCAGTACATCGACGCCTGCAATTGGTTGCGGCTCTCGGTCGAGCGAACATCCGGAGGTGAGTGGTCCTTCGAGTGGGAGTCGGTCGGCTGTGCAGCGCCGGCTTCGATGATAGCGCGTGAGCGTCGCTTACGCATCTATGAGCGCGCATTCGAGGCGACAGCGGCTCTGGCGTAGGAGGCTTTGCACAAAAAGTGCCCGCCAATAGGAGCACCAGTGACAGGAAAAGAGATCGTGGACATTATCACCGCCGTCGGGCAGACGCTGGTGATGGTCATTGCGGCGGTCGGGGCGATCCTCGCGTCGCGGAAGGTGGGGCAGCTCCAGGCGCAGAGCGCCACCCGGTCAGACCGCCATGACGAGAAGCTGGACCGGATCGAGGGCCAAACCAACGGCGTGCAGTACGATCTGCGCACCCAGATCACCACCCTCGAAGGCCGGATCGAGCGGCTCTACTTACTGATCGCGGCCGTGTCGCCCAACACCCGGGCACTGGAACAGGCGACGGTGACGGCCGCGAAGATCGCGGAGACGGTGGCGGTGCCGGTGCCGGTGCCGGTGCCGGAGACGCCCCTTCGGACAGAGGAAACAGCGGAGGAAAGCAAGGAGCGATGACAAAGCGACTGGCGGCGATAATCGTCCTGCTGGTGTGCCTGGCGGCGCCCGCGGCGGCGCAGGGTGCGGGCGCGGAGGAGTGCCTGTCGCTGGTGAACCAGGAGCGGCAGCGCGCGGGACTTGCGCCGCTGGCTTCAGACGCGCGCCTGGTCGCCGCGGCGCAGGGGTATGCGGAGCTGCTGAACCAGGGGATCCCGTTCTCGCACCGGGGACCGGACGGCTCGACGCCGTTCTCGCGGATGAACGCCGCAGGGGTAAACGCGAGCAACGCGACGGCGCTTGGGGAAAACATCGCCCGCGGGTTTCTGTCCGCGGAGTCGGTGATGGCGACGTGGATGAACTCCCCCGGACACCGCGCCGCCATTCTGGAGGCGCGCTTCACGCACGTCGGCATCGGCGTCGCCGGGGCCTCCTGGGTCCAGGACTTCGCGGGGCTCATCGGCAGTCCTCCCCCGACCCCCGACCCCCGACCCCCGACCCCCGGACCTTCCGCCGCGGCGCCGCGGATCGACGCGCTTTCGCCACCCGTCGCGGCGCCAGGACAGATGGTCTGGGTGGACGGCGCGGGGTTCGGGTTCGCGCCCGGTGCCGTCGGGATCCACCCCGGCGTGCTCGCGCCCGTGTTGGTGTGGACACCGACGCGCATCCTGGCAGCCGTCCCGTTCGGCGCGCAATCGGGCCCGCTCCTCGTCGTGCGGCCCGACCGTGCCTGGGCGTTTTTCTCTATCGGTATCGTCCCTCCCACAGCTCCCGCGGCCCCCGCGCCAGCCTACGGGGGCCGCGGCACCCCTGGGGTGCGCCGGCCATGACGGTGCCGACCGCGGCCGACCGGTGGCTTCTGGAACGACTGCGCTACTGGCAGGAGCGGCTCCGCCTGCAGGACTGGGAGATCCGGGCCTTCTTCGTGTCGCGGGCGGAGATGGATGCCCGCGCCCGGCCCTATTCCATGGCACACGTCCGCATGGAGTCGTCCCCCTTGGGCGGCGCGCTGATCGACTACAGCCCCAGCCGCCGCTACGCGGAGATTGCCGTCCTCGCACCCGGCAGCGATGAGAACGTCTGGCCCCCGATGACGATGGAGGAATGGATCCTCCACGAGATGCTGCACGTCCTCCTGTGCGATTGGGCCTGCCCGCCGTGTTCACTGGAGGAACGGGCGCAGGAGCGGGTCATCGACGCCCTGGTCGGGATTCTCCTTCCCCGCCCGTCCCACCCGCTTCCCTAAACTCTCCCTCCGGTCGTGTATCCCCCTTCTTGCCCCCTGCGGAGAATCCAGGGCGAAGCCGCCCGTCAATAGGGAAAGAGAACGCCAAATGGTCGCCACACACCCTCATACGTTACGCGAAGAAGTCGCGGCCCTGTGGGACAATTACGCCTCTTCCTGTTTGGCTGCCAAAGCTGAACCCTGGCCCACGAGAGGTGCCGCGGCGCAGGCCCTCAAGGAGCGGATCGCGAAGGCTTTGGGCGGAGGGCTGACAGCCAGTTCGATTCACCTCCATGAGGGGGGCCATTACTCCGTCGGCAACGACCCGCAGCGGTATGACGGGCAGACCGGCAAGCCGGTCTATCCGGGTCGCCTGGACGCCTACCTGGTAAAGTTAGCCGAAGCGCTCAAGCGGCCCATCAGCGAAATTACACTTTGGACCGATGGTACTTTCCAACTTGCTGGAGACCCGACCCGCTACTCCCCCACCACGGGAAAGCCCGCCACCGACAAGGAAAAAGACCCGCAGGCGATCTCTTTCCCGGAGCTGGCGAAGCTGATCGCGAACGGCTGGAAGGCAGATCCTGCCGCGGTAGTTTTCTACGACGACGGTTCGTTCGGAATCCTGGGTCTCCCGCACCGCTACTCCATTTCGACCGGAAACGCCGCCGGAAACGCACCCCCCGACCAGGGACAGCCGGCAGGAGGGACGGGCGGGAGCACCGGTGGAGGGACCGGTGCAGGGACCGGTGCAGGGGCCCCCGCACCGACCGGGCCGAAGGAGCTGACGGGCGGCCTGGCCGACAAGAAGCGCGCGGAGCTCGCCGCGGCGTATGGGGGGAGTGCGACCGATTACCACCTGTTCGAGGACGGCACCTTTCGCTTCCGGGACAACCCGCAGCGCTACCGGGTGCAGGACGCGGAGCCGATCTACCCGTCCAACCTGGAAGCGGTGCGGGTCCAGATCGCGCAGGCTGCGAAGGTCGATCCCGCGGCGGTCGTATTCTTCTCCGACCGCACATTTTCCATTGGCGGCAAAGAACGCTACGCCCTGGACACATGGCAGCCGGTCGCGGCGCCTTCCGCGGCGGCGGTGCCGATCGAACAGCGCCGGCAGCAGTTGGTGCAGGCCTATGGGCTCAAACCTGAAGAGATCGTGTTCTTCGATGACGGCTCGTTCGCGGTGAAAGGCGATCCGACGCGCTACGACCTTTCGACCGGTGCGGCGGTCGGCTACGCGCCGGGGGCCGCGCCGTCACCGGGGGGTGCCGCCCCGCCAGCGGGCACCGGCACGCAGCCGGGCACGCAGCCGCCCAGCGGGACGAACGCGGGCACGGGCACGCCGCCACCCGCGGGAACCGGAGCCGGCACGCCGCCCGCGGGAAGCGGGGGGACCGCGCCACCAGAGACACCGCCCGCACCGCCGCCGCCGGAAGACCCGGCGTATGCAGGCGGTCCCTACACCGCCTGGGGACCGTTCGGGATGGTGCCGGGGGTGACGCGGGAAGGGATGTCGGTGCCGCCGGGGCTGACCCCGGCCGACCTGGCGCTCTTGCAGTCCTACGGCGCGAAACTGGTCGGAGAGGAAGGGTATGTGCTGATCGGGGGGCAGCTCCTGGTCGATCCGAACGACCTGCCGACGCCGGACCAGGTGATGAAGGCGGGGTTCGACGGCTACTTTGCGAAGACACCCGAAGAGATGGAGAACCCGGCGCTGTGGGAAAAACTGTCGCCGCTGGAGAAGCTCTTGCGCTGGCAGGGGTTGACGGAGCCGGAGGAGAGTGCGGCGCGGGTAAGCGTAGACGAGTTGAAGGCGCGCTGGCAACGCGAATTGTCGGCGCAGTTCGGGGGGCGAAATGTCACCCTTTACGGCACGTCGTCGGGAAGTATCCTGGGTTTTGGCGTCGAGGGAGACGACAACCTGTACTTCCTCGACATTGACCCGAAGACCGGTCGCGCAGGCGGCGTGGAATCCGGTCAAAAGAAGCCGGGCGCAGGCTATGTCATTCCCGCCCCGACCTCGGGCGCGGAAGGGATAACGCCCAGTGGAGGGCGTTCCGGGGCGGATACCCCGGATCCCGCGAAAGAGGTCACCGCCATCCGCCACGACCCCCGTTGGGGTGTCGTCTACCTCTACAGCGACGGCACGACCTCGGCTCCCACGATCCGTCTGGTCAAACGTCCGATGGCAGGAACGTCCACTGACACAGGCGGAACCGGCACGCCTTCGGGCACGGGCGGTTTTGTCGGTGGAGGGGGCGGTGGCCTACCCGGCGTAACCGGCTCAGGCGGCAGCGCGGGGGGCGGCTTTGTTCCCGGTAGCGGCGGCGGGTTAGGTGGCACCGTAGGCACAGGTGGCACCACACCGACCGGGCCGACCACACCGACCGGGCCGACCACGCCGCCGCCAACGACAGCGCCGAAGTGCGGGCCAGGGAAACCGTGTCCGAAGGGGATGCACTGCGAGAACGGCACGTGCGTGCCTGATAAGAAGACCTTCGGCCGCGCATCCCCGCCCCCGGAGGAAGACGCGCAGGCAATGAGCGCGGGAGGAGACGGCGCGCCGCTGGGGTACGTGTCGGGCGGTTTTGGCGGCACGCGTCCCGTTTACCGGTACGAAGACTTCCCCGCGGCTTACCGGTACGAAGACTCCCCGGCGATGCCACCGCCGCCGCCAGTCGCGGGACTGCCACCGCTGCCGGAAGGGGATGCCCCGCCGAAGCGAGTCATCACCCACGTCGGGGGGCAGCGGATACGCAGTTACGACGAATGGGGCAACCCCATTCCCTAAGAAGGAGAAGCGGAATGTATGGACCTGTGCCCAGGATCGACAGGAGAAGGGCTTACGGGCGGGGCTTTCGACCCGGGCCGGCGATGGCGACGAAGGCCGATTACTTCACGGAGCCGTTCTACACGTACGACTTCGGTCGCGACAGCCAGGGAGGCTGGAGCCCCCACTTCGGCGTCTATGTCGAACAGGGGTTCCCCCTGCACGGAAAGATGACGCACCGGTGGTATGATGCGGCGACCGGGGTACCGGTGGAATGGGACCCCGCAATCCAGGACCGGAACACCTGGGGGTGGCGGCCGGGAGAGGCCCCGGAGTGGATGAACACCCCGGACGTGTGGAAGCGCTTTGGGCTGAACCCCAAAGCGTACGGCAAGGACAAGGAGGAGACCTTCTGGGGTCCGGCGGGGACCTACTGGGGCGAGGTCCCCAAGGTCAGTCCGAAGCAGCAGGATTACTGGTATCACATCGGCGAAGAGGACCTGTCCCGGCGTGTCAAGGGCTCACCGCTGGCTGCCGGCGGACCGTTCGAGAACTGGTCCTGGGTGGACTGGACCCGGCTTGACCCGGCGCTGACGGCGTGGGGTCTCACCGACAAGAGTTTCTTCCCCGGCTACCCTGAGAAGTATACGGGTGACCCGAAGGTTCGGCAGCAGTCCGCGGGCGGCAACCCGGGGTACGCCGTGCCCCCGCCCCCGCCCACGCACCGACGCCGGGGGTATAACCCACCGCTCGGTGTCGTTTCCGGCGGCAGGCGACCGAACCTCGGAGACGGCGGGGGCGGTACGGGCGGGATCGGACGCGTGATCGGCAAGAAGTCATGGCACCCCGCGTATGCCGCCGCCGCGCACCAGCAGCAGGCGGAGGCGCACGCGGCAGCCGCGCGGGCGCACCATGCGGCGGCGGTCAAGGCGGCGTGGGCGGCGGAAGCGCCGCGGGGCTGGCGGGGATGGTAGTGCGGGCGGTTTTTAACGCCCCCCGCCCCGCCTGGACGGCCGCGATCGCCGGTCAGCCGCCGTCCAGGTGCTTCAGCCCTGGGAGGAATGCGCCCCCATATCTTGTTGATAGCCGCACCGGTAGCAGAACCAGCGCTTTTCGGCCACCCGCGGGTTGGCAGTCAACGTCCAGGTCGGCAGACGCCAGGCACCACAGGAACACCGCGACGACAGTACCGTGTTCCAGTGTGCGAAGGTGTCGTCCGGGAGCACCTTGCCGGGCTCGGGCGGCACCGGTGCGACAGGCGGCACTTCATCGGGGACGCGAACGCGGACAGCTTCCCGAGTGCGGCAGGCAATCTCCTCCCGGACGCGCGCAAGGTGTACGGCACGCGCAGCCTCGGAGTCGTACGGCATCCTCAACGGCCCTCCCGGTGCCGTTCGGTAGCGTGCAGAGTCGCCCGCCACAGGGGGTCGGGATCGATCTTGTGTTGAATGAGCAAGCGCCGATAGAAGTCCGTCCTGTGCTGCTCCCAGGCGACCTCCCCCCGTGCAGCGTTACGAACGATGAGACGTTCCGTACCCAAACCGGCGGCAAGCAGCGTCACACCGATGCTATAGGCGAGCAAGAGCACCCGTGCAACACAAAGACACAGGCGCCGGCGACGCAAAGCCGTCTCCAGACGGACAGCCTGGACCGCCGCGCGCCGCGCTTCGGCCTGAACCTGCTCGAATGCCGCAGCATCGCCCAACACCTCTTTGCGTGCATCGAAATCGGTCTTACGCATCACTTCTCCTCCTTTGGCTCCCGTCCCATCTCGATGTCCAGGATGTCTCTCTCCGCGAGCCCGAGCCGCGCCGCCTCGGCGCGCAGGGACAGGCCCCGGTTCAGGCGGTCCGCCCGTCGCGCCTTGCCCGCGTCGATCCGCGCGGCATGGGCCGTCGTGATGGTCCCTTCCCCCTGGCAGGTACCGCAGACGATGTGGCGAAACTCCCGATGGGAGCTTCCGTCCGCCGCGACGAGGCGGCAATCCAGCACGGCAGTCCTCGTCCCCCGGCAGTGCGGGCAGGGCAGGCGATCCGCCATGGGGGTCGGCGCCACGCTCATGGGGAGTTTCTCTTTCTGCCGCCGGCGACCGACGGCACGGGCACACTCCCGGCACGCCGAGGCCGCCGGCTTGCCGGGAGCGTAGAAGAGGCGCCCGGTGGGCACACCGCACTCCGCCTGGGGGGCGAAGGCGTGCGTCACGTCGTCGCGGACGGAATGGACGGGCACCAGATGGACCGTGCCGCCCTTGTCGGTGAGTTTCTCCCAGGTGCCGTTCATGGGGTCTCCTTTGGCGGATAGGGGATGCTAAGGTCCCTCGCCTTGATCTTCCCGAAGCGCTGCCGATCCGGGTGGTGCCACACCACCCCTTCCATCGGGTGCTCCTCCAGGAAGGCGCGGATCCCGTTAAAGGTGCGAGGGAATTCGGGAAGGATCTCTGGAAACAGCGAGAAGGCGTAGAGCCGCGGCATTGCAGATTCGCGCCCGCCCTGGATCTTGGGGCCCAGCGCCTCGCACGGCCATTGTCCGTCGGGCCACTGCGCCGTGTCCGTCACGTCCAGGGCGGCGAAGAGATGACGGTCGGCGGGGTCGTCGCGGGACGCGGACACATAGGACGGCTCCGCGCCCGCGAGTTTTGCCTCGCGGGTCGGGTTGCGCCGCTTCCAGAAGGCGACGACGACACCGCCCGCCACATCGACGCGCACGTTCGTCCCATCGAGTTTGCGCGTGGGATGGCCCTCCCCGGCAAAGACCCACGCCGCACCCGGGTGGGGCTCCGGGGTGACGCGGGACATGTTCGTTGGGTCCCGTTGGAAGATCGTCGGTACTTTATCCACTGGTCTCCTACTCCATTCTTGCTAACTTGAAACGAATGGGACGGGAACGCCACACAGACGCACGATCCAGCAGATCACGGCGACGGGAAGCGCAAACTGCCCCAGGAAGGCACCCGCGATCATGTCCGCATACCAGGGTATCTCTTTGCCGAAGACGCTAAAAAGCGCGTAATCGAAACAAAGCGTGCCAATGGTCAGGTTGAACGCCAACAACAGCGCACAACCGCCTAACTTGCCCATACTCCGACTCCTTTCCGTTGCTAAATCGTATACCAGTGAACGATCCTGTCCGCCAGCCGCCTCGCCCACCGGGAGGCATCACAGCGGCGCGCAAAGCCGCGCGGGTGCCACTTGTCGTCAAGCAGGACGTGGTAGGGCCGGTCGTAGGCGCCAGGCAGGTGGGCGAACTTCTCGGGCGGCTGATCGAAGATTTCCGCCTTGTGGAAACGTGTCAGCGTCATGGCTTCGATAGCCACCCCGCGAGGTGCGCTGCCAGGCAGTGGCCGGCGCGGGCGAGTGTTTCCACGGCGAGGACGCCGACCCAGACGAAGAAGACCCAGCGGAAGAAGCGGTGGAAGTCCACGTCCGCCTCCCTCTGCTCGTCCTCCAAAGCCGCGTCGGGCCAGGTCCAGGTGCCCTGGTCCGCGCCGCAGGGGCACTCGCAGTCCACGTCCTCGTCGTCCGCGACCGGCGGCGTCTCCGCCAGGTCGGCGCGGCGGGGCTCACCGCGGTAACATTCCAGGTCCTTCAGGTCGTAGTCGCGCGTCATGAGGTCGCCTCCGGTCCCCAAGCGGCGCTGTAGTCCCCCGCGACATACACGCCGGGGGTAAAGGTGCCAACGGCGAGAAGGATCTCCAGCGCGGTCGCGACTTCGCGGTGCAGCCGCCAGGCCAGCGCCTCTTCTTCTGGCGAGAGTTCGACTCTGTCCCTCGGGTCGCGCAGCCCCAGGATCGTGAGCACGTCGCGCGCGCGGTCGCTATTGCCGTACGGCCGCTTCGGGTCGATCTCCGGATTGCCATACTCGCCGCCCGACCAGCGGATGGAAAGTTGCCGGATGAGAGCCAGGTGCTGTTCTGTGACCGTGAATCGTTTCATCATGTGGCGTCTATGGGGCGGAAACCGCGCCGTTTCAACGGCATCGGAGGAGCCCCATTCCTTTCATCTTTGCACAAAAGGAGGAGGAAAGAGCCTCCTCCACGGAGAACAGATGGGTGTTCGGCCCCCGCTCGAAACAAGGCACTCCTTTAGGAGAACCGGCTTCTTCCGGCGCGCTTGGTTCGCCCGGTGAGCGGCAGGAACGCGGCCGTATAGGCCGTCTGAACATGCCGGGAGTGGCAAGGGATACCGCAAGGTTCCGTGTGAGCGAAAGGCATATTGCACTCCGTTCCCGGTGGGCTGCCCCAGGAGGTCAACTCTCCAGGCCCCATTGCCAGGGGTGTCACCCAGCCTAATGCTCGCTGGCGGTCCGGCAGTAATGTATTAGGGAGTGTCTCCGTGGAAAGGGGCACGCTTTTCCTGGGATACAAGCCGCGCCGATTTATCGGCCGCGGTAGGTGACCCTCAACACTCCTCTCTGCTGCGCCCCGTTTCCGGGTACTCTCGTACCCGGAACGCTTCGGGGAACTCGGTCACATCCTCTCCCTTCCGGTCGCGGCAGCCCCACTCCCGCGCGAGGAGCGTGCCCGCCTGCTTCATAAAGACGGGGACGCCCGCGTCCCGGCACTGGTCGATCACATCTTTCGCCCACCCGGCTTTCATGGCCCGCGCACCAGGACCGGATTCGCCTCCGACAACGACCCAATCGAGCCCGACCCCCTCCCGGAAAGCGATCCCACCCTTGCGAGAGAGCGCATCAAACGTGTACCCCCGCCCATCGGCGACACGGTGGAAGTTTACGGACGCGAGCGCCGGTTCGTAACTCACCCACTTCACGGCGGCGTTCGTCGCGAGAAGGTCGGGGATGCGACGCTCGGCGGTCGCCGGATCTTCCACACTCACCCCCAGCCACAGGTTCGCCGGCGGGAAGCGGTACGGCTGCTGCCGGTAGGTGCGGGACGCCATGGCCGCGCGACTGCTTCGCAGGACCAACTGCGCCATGGCACCGTGCACACGCGCCTCCGTCTCGGGGTGCGCCCAGTACTCCCGGAGTCGCTCCGCGCGCTTCGTGAGGAGGAGGTGCTCGTGCCAGTGCGAAAGCTGGATGACGGCGGCGATTTGATCCAGCCACTCCCATGGGACGTGTTCGTGGTGCGGGTCGGACATGGACGCGGTGAAGATCCGCGAGGGGGCCTGCCACTTCAGGGGGTCCTCCAGGTGCTCCGGGACGAAGCGGACCTCCCCCGTCCAGCGGGGTCCACTGCGGGTCACCCGCGCCAGTCCTTCGTAAGGCTGCCCCGGCCCGCCGAGACGGGTCGCCGCCAAACGACAGGCGTAACACCGTTCACAGCCGCCCAGCTCCGATCCCCGTGCCATGGAGCAGCCCTTCAACGGATTCCAGGACCGCTGGGCCCAGGCGATCGTCGTGTGGCTAGCCAACGGGGTCCTCCTTCAGCGCCAGACGGCGCCGCAGCGGTTTAGGGACGACGAGGCGCGGTGGGACGGGCAGCGCTTTCGGGTGCCGCGCGTCGGACCGCTTCTCTTTGCCGCAGGCAGGACAGTGTCGACAAAAGAAGCCTTTGTTGTCCATGCACACATGGCAGCGATGAGGACGGGTATCCATGGTGATATTCACTCCTTTCAAAACTTAAAGCAGATCGAGAAGAGACGGCAGCGGCCGGGTCTCCCCCTGCACGATCGCGCTATCGCCTTCAGCGAAGAGAGAATCGAGCATCGTCCGTCTCCCACTAACGCCAGACGGGCCGGGGTCCCAGCTCGTAGACGACGGACTCCCGGCGGCGGCGGGCGTCCCGGTTCATCACGTCCCGAAAGCGGGTCGCCGTCTCCACATCGGGAAACGAGTCGATCCAGGTGAGGCGGGTCTCCTTCCGGGAGGACGCATAGACGGGGTAAAAGACCTGGTTCTGCGGCGGCATCGGGTTATCCGCGGTCAATGGTTTCCTCCTTCCGAAACGCACGGACGCGATCGAAGGTGCCAAAGGACCCGTACGGGTCCTCCATGTGTCGCCGCACGGGGTCGTGTGTCGCCGCGGTCGTGTCCAAAGTCTCGCCGCACAGCACGGGGTCCGCGATGGGAAGAGCGTCCTCGGACAAAACATAGAAGTGGGCGACACGGGCACGCGCTTCATCACGCAGCGCGAGCGTCGCCGTGAAAGCAGCGGCTCCCAAGGAAAGAGACACCTTCCAGGCATACGGGCGGCCGGGGGAGCCCAGCGGCTCCTCCGTATAGCGAAAGCCCCGCGACTGCGCGCGGGCGATCGTGTCGTCCACTTGAAAGCGGTCAAGCATCGTGACTCCTTTTCTGCACTCTTGCTGGCGGTTGCCGAAATGCCGCCTGGCGCGCCTCAGCCGGCCAGGGCCGCGCTTATCTGCCGTCTCCGTCCCCCTGGGACGCCGCGCCCCGTCGCCCCTCCAGAAACGCCTCTCGTCCCGTCGCCGCGGCGAGGCAAGCGGGGGTGGCGTCGCGGAAGGCTTTCTCCCGCACCACAGGCAGGTCGGTGATCCGCAGTGTCTCCGTCTCCGTCTCCGTCGTCTCGCCGTCCGCCACGGGATCGTCTGCCTGCCAGGTGACGGAGGCGGGGTCGAGGCGGTAGACGGCGGTGAAATGCCCACTTACGCACCCGGTGACGGGGACGGTGGCGGAGGTGAAGGACACGGTGTCCGGAAGCAAGGGGGTTTGCGTCGGCTCTTCCTGCCGCTCTGGAAGAAAAGCGCGAGGGAGTGAGGGAGTGAGGGAGCGACCGGACGGGCGAGGACCCCACCGCTGACCGCTGGTATCGGTGTCGCTCTTTTCCTCCCTCGCTCCCTCACCCACTCGTCCCAAAGCTCCGCCGGACTGTTGTTTCCTCACCTGGCGGCGGGCCATGTTGGTGCAGCCGACGACGCCCTGAGGGGTGACGCCATGAGTCCACGCCAGCTCGGCGACGGTCACCTCCGGCAGCCTGCCGACCGGGGGAATATCGCCTGACTGGAGCATCTCGATGATCCGCGCATACAGCGGTGAGGATGCCCGTGGCCCGGGCGGCTTCACCGCGGGGGGACGTTTGTGTGGTGCGGAAGGCGCCGCCCCATCGGTGCGTTCAGTCAGTTCGGTCGGTTCGGTCACGGGAATCTCCTTTCTGGGAATCGCTGGCAATCGGCGTTCCAGCGCCGTGCGCAGCGCTTCTACGGCCCCGAAGGTCGGGGGTTTGGCGATCTTCACCAGTTGGTTCGTCAGTCCTGTGTCGGCGTCCAGTCCGGCCAGCAGCACCTCCGCCGCCGCCGGTCCCCAGCTCCCGCTTGGCGGAAGGGCCAAGAGGTTCGCCCACAGGCGATCCAGCGCCGCCGCTTCATGGGGGTGCAAACCCAGCAGTGCCGTGAGCCGGGGCCGGTCGGCGGGCGGCGCACACCGGTAGCGCGCAAACGCGGCCAGCGCACGGCGCGTGAGGCGCAGTCTCACGCGGTCGCCAGGTCCACCGCGGCGACGGACGCGAAGAGCTTGTCGATCAGAGCGCGCACATCATCGGAGAGCTTCACGTCCGGATTCACGCCCAGTGTCGCCTGAACCTGCTGGGCGACCTGGGCCATCATGCGGTGCCGGTGGCCGTCGCACTGTTCCGCCGTGAAGGCGTCGGTGACGGGCGGCGGCAGTTCCGAGATCAGTTTGGCGTCCTTGAAGCGGACACACACGCCGGCGAACAGATCCCAGCGCCGGCGCGCCCCGGCCTCGTTCACGGAAACTGCGGGTACTGCCGCGTCAACGGGTTGGGTGTTGGGTGTTGGGTGTTGGGTGTTGGGTGTCGCTCCCTCGCTCCCTCGCTCCTTCTCCGGACCGGCGGCCTTGCGCTTGGCCTGGCAGGCGGGACAGACGGGGGTGCCGAACTGACGCGCGCTGAACGTCACCTGCGCGGGGGTAAGTGCCACGGCGCAATCGGTGCAGGCGTGGGATGTGTTCTCCTGTGCGCGACCATCGCCAGCGGTGTCGTAGCCGGGGGTGCGGGGGGAACCGGCACTTCTCGGGCTATCGACGACGCGATCCCCCTCGTCCAACTCCGTCGCGAACTGCGTCCCGTAGCCACACAGAGCTAGCGCTCGGCCGATACTCCCCGTTTCCGCTTTCTCATCCCAATCGGCGAAGCCTTGAACATCCTCCGTCTTCGTCGCGGTTGCGAGCACCCGGCCTTCGGCGTCAGTGATCGTCGCTTTGTAGGTCGAATACTTTTCCTCTCTCCCGCCCGCGATCCGTTCCGTGCGGATGCCCCAGCCGTCCGTGATCGGGCACTCGTCGCGGAACCAGAGCACGCGGGCCTGGGCGGGCAGATACGGCTTGCCCTTCAGGTGAATCAGGTGTGCGGTGGGATCAAACGCCATCGTCGTTATCTCCTTCGGGCGCCCATTACGTGCAGCCACAATTGCGGCACGGGGGCAGAGCGGCGAGGAGTGCCTTTGCCGCGATCTCGTAGGCATCGGCAGTCCGCAGGACCGGAACGGCGTGCGGCGCGTCCCAGCCGACGAGCTGCTGCAGTCGCGCCTTGAAGCCGCCCGGCACGCCCCACAACACGTTCGGGCAAAACCACGCCGCGCCGTCATCAGCGACGGCTGCCGCGGCGAGAAGCTCGCGCAGCCGCGGTTCGACGGCAAGGATGTCAGACAGCGTCAACGCTCCCATGGGTCGTCTCCTTCGCCCGCAGGCGGCGTGTCGCGCCACGCCGGGGCGGGGTTCTCGAAGCGGACGTAGCGACGGTTGAAAAGGAGATGGACCGTGCCGCGCGGTCCGTGCCGGTTCTTGGCGACGACACACTCGATCGGCGCCATGCCTTCGGGGGCCGGGGCATGGTCATTCTCCTCGTTGTGTGGCGCGTGCAGGAGGAGGACCACGTCCCCATTTTCCTCTTGAGCGCCGCTATCGCGCAGATCGGAAAGCTGGGGCCGCTTGTCGCCGCGGTGCTCCGAGAGGCGGTTCAACTGGCACAGGGCGAGGACCGGCACCGACAGCTCCCGCGCCATCGCCTTTAAGCCCCGGGAGATGGCGGCGACCTCCTGAGTACGATTCTCGGCGCGGCCGGCGCTTTGCACGAGACCCAGATAATCGACGACGCCCATTGCCAGTCCCTGTCGCGCGGCGATTTGCCGAGACCGGATGCGGATCGTCTGCACCGTAGGACATGCGTCCTCGTCGATGTAGAGCGGCAGCTTCGAGAGCCGGCCCCCAACGCGCAGAAGGCGGGCGAACTCCCCGTCGGTAGAGTCGTCGGCGTCGCGGAAATCCGCAGCGGAGAGTCGCAGGGAATCGATCCGGCTTTCCATCGCAAGGAGGCGATCCACGACCGCGGTGTGGCTCATTTCCAGGGAGAAGAGCGCCACCGGCGCCTGCACCGTCTCCACGACGTGGAGCGCAAGCAGGAGCGCCAGCGCCGATTTCCCTACTGATGGCCGCGCGGCAAGGAAGATCAACTGCGACGGGTGAAACCCGTTCGTCATCCGGTCCAGGTCCGGGAAGCCGGAGAGAAGGCCCCGCACCGGCTCTCCCGTCTCCATGGCATCGGCGAGTGTCATGAGACGTTTCGTGATGAGGGGACCGACGAGCGCCATGGTGTCTTCCCGGCCTTTCGTCTGCAGCGCGTAAAGCTTCTCCTGGGTGCGATCCATAATCTGGGCAGGGGACGCGTCGCCGTCGTAGCACTGCGCAATCCCCTGCGAGAAGGTATCGATCAGGCGGCGCCGGACCGCCGCGTCCCGCACCAGGTTCGCGTGAAACAGCGCGTGCGCCGCCGTCGGCGAGCTGTCCTGAAGGATGGCAAGATACGGAATGCCGCCGATCTGATCCAGCCGGTCGTGACGGCGCAGTTCTGCCGCTACCGTCAACAGATCCGTCGGCTCTTCCCGTGCGGACAGGGACGCGATCGCGTGGAAGACATGGCGGTGGGTCTCCTGGTAGAAGTCGTCGGCAGACAACACCTCCTGGACGGTCTCCGACGCGGCGCGCGAGAGGAACATGGCCGACAGTGTCGCCTGTTCCGCCTCCAGCGCCTGGGGCGGGATTCTCTCGAACGGGTGTGTCATGACGGGTTGGCCGGGTCGGGCGTGTGCCGGCTGGGTGCGGGACGACGCAGGCCCGCCGCCGCATACGTGCGGTTGATCTGTTCGCGAGACACTTTTTGGAAGGGGCGCGCGGGCTCCGGTACGAACGGCTGGTAGTAGTCCGGCGCTGGTCCCTGTGCCGCCGCGACGCGCTTCTCTTTGGCAAGCCGCCGCTCTTTCGCGCTCCCGCGCTCCTCCGCCGGCAGCGACGTGAACTCCGCCAGCTCAAACTGGTGCGTGTCCTTCAAGGCGGCCAGGAAGAAGATACGCTGCTGGGTGATCTCCTCATGACGCCACGCGGCCCAGGCCAGGCGCAGGCGCACCTCCTCCGCGGGCAGTTGGCAGGCGATTTTCCGCGCGGTGACTTCGTTGCCAAAGAAGGCATACAGTTCCCGGAACACCTCCGGGTCGGGCTGGTCCACCGGCTTCCCCTGGAAGGCGCGGTTGACCCGGTCGTGCGCCGCGCGCTTCTCTTTGTCCGTCAGCACGACCGCCGGCAGCGCAACGTCGTTCAAGACTCCCGGATTCGCTTCTACGGGGTTGGTGATGGGGGGGGGCGGCGCCGGGTTCGGATCGGGGGTTGTGTCGACGCGAAGCGAGCAAGCAGCACTACTGCTTTCTGTATATTGATTCCTTACTGTATATTGTGGGTGTTCCGTGGAACACCCTACGAGTGAGTCTTTCGCGCACCCTATCCGAGAGACGAGTGAGTCATTCACGCACCCTATGAGTGAGTCATTCGTACAGGGTAGTGGGGTCGTCTCGTCGGCCTGGTTGAGGGCATAGAAGGTCGGCAACTGGCGACCGTCGTGGCGGTGCCGGCGGGAGCGGACGATCAGTCCGCGCTTCTCCAGCGTGGCGAGTGCTGCGTAGACCGTGCGTGCGTGAAGCCCCGTGCCGCGATCCACCTGTTTGCCTTCCTTCGTCATCCCGTTGCAGAACTGATCGATGGTGATGGTGTCACCGCCGTCCTTCTGATAGCCAAAGGTGTGGCGGATGATATACAGGAGACACAACAACTCCGGGTGTGACAGTTCGACCATGATGTCGTCGAAGAGCACGTCCGGCGTTTGCGTGAACGGCAGCTTGGGAAACGGCGCCGTTGGCCATGTGCGAAGTTTTCCTTGCGATGGTTTCATTGTTCGTTGCTGTTGCTTCCAGGTCAGGCAGCGGTCGGGTAACTATCCCTGATCCACTGCAGGTCGTCGTCGGTAAGCTCGAACCACTCCCCCTTCACGCGTTGGGTCGCGAAGTGGGTGTGGAGCACCTGTTCCAGCGCAATCGGGTCGAGACAGGGGATAGCGTGGCACAGCGTCAGTTCATACGGCACCAGGGTATCTAGTTGCGCGTGTCGCACGATCAGGTTGCGCGTCCGGCCTATCTTGTAACGGTGGGAGCCGTCCTCGGTGCGGAGGACATACACCGTTCCCTTCAGGCGCGGCTTTGCGGGTATCGGATGAGATGCCGCTTTGGGCTGGTTCCATGTCGAAAGCATGTTATGGGCAACTGCTTTTTGCTCGTCGGTCGCGAGTGGGCTGTAGGCGATGCGCGCGAAGTCGGCGGGCGATGCATGGTAGGGGTCCTCAAAAGTCTCTTCCAGGTGGGCATACTCTTCCCCATACTCCTGAAACCATGCAACGACGCGGGCGATCCCGTCGGTGCCGAGTTGTTTGATTTGTTGCCGCGAGAGCAGAAGCCGCGGTCCAGGGTCACAACCAGAGGCGAAGGAGTTCGACTGGATCTCAAATGTGTCGCCGTCTATCTCCAACGTGTGTGTCCAACTCACTGCGCACTGCTCCTTTTCACACCGTCTGCTTCCTGCCGCCGCTTCTCCTGCCGCGCCTCCAGGAAGGCCGCGTGGCGCGCCGGGTCCGCCTTGCGCGCCGCATACCGATCCCGCTGCGCCGCCCGCCGCTGTTCCCGGTGGGCCGCGTCCCACGCGCGCGACGTGGCCCGGAACACCTCCCGGCGCGCCTCCCGATAGCGCGCATCTCTCGCCTTCGCCCGCTCCGGGTCCCGTGCCCGCCTGGCTTTGGTAATGGCCGTCGCACAGCGCTTGCAGTAGACGCGCCGTCCGTCTTTCGCGTGGCAGTCGCGACCGAACGCGGTCAGGGGCTTTTCTTCATCGCAGCGAGGACAGTGTCGGGTCACGGCCGGTCTCCTTTCACGAGAAGGACGACAGCCGTGGCGCCGCAGATGGCGGCGACGGCCGCGAGCGAAAAGACCTCCGCGCGGTGCGCCGCGGCACCCGGCAGCGCGCCTGCAGCGAGGGCGAGGGAGAGCGTCCCGAGAACCCATTGCACCGCGATGAGAGCCCAGATCCTCGTCATCCACGTCGCGGGAAGCGTTTCGTGGCGCCCATGAATGTCCCGCTTAAGGCGACCCGGCCCCGGATGAAGGCGGTGAAGAAGAGCGTAAAGCCGTCCCGGTCGCGCCCGGCGAGGCAGAGGAGACAGCCCCCACACGCCGGGGTCCAGAGCTGCGCGCTTCGGGTCCGGCGGCGCTTCATGTTTCGTCCGCCAGGCATTGAACAGTAATCTCCGCACAACCGTCCTTTCCCCAACACTTGGTGGCCGACTGCTCGATGACCTGAGCGTCGTTGACGAACAGAATCCCCGCGAGTGCATCCTCGCAGGCACGAAACAGCTTACTCGAATCGGGAGCGGACAGGTGCTGGAGCGGCGCTGCCAGTTTCAACGCTCCCCCGACGGTGCGGCTGGCGTAGTGCGACTTCGGCCGCGGCTTGACGAACCGGATGTGAAGCGCCACCGGCCCGGTGAACGGTCGATCATACCCTGCCGCGTGGAACGCGCTCTTTGCCGTCCAGGCAACGTGCTCCCGCCACGCGGCATTCCGCTTGCAGTCGTCCAGGACGACGATCTTGTGGGTGGACGCGCTGCGGAACGCGCGCTTCGAGCCCCCCGGCTGCGGGTCGCCATCGACGCGGAAGGTGAGGGACTTCATAGCGCCTCCCGTATCTGCCTCCCCAGAAACCCGGTGTAAGCAGGGGGGATTGCCTGGGACAACTCGTCGCGTGTCATCCAGTCGATTTCCATGGCACGGCCAAAGATCGCGACACTCGACTTTGTGGCAGAGTTGACGAATCCACCTGGACTCGCCTCAATCCGGTCGTTGATCCGTCGGCCCGGTGGCGAGACGATCTCCGGGTGTGCTTCGTGCGGCGGCGCCATCAGGAACAGCGGCGACTCGAAGAAGCGGTGTCGGTACACGTGTAGTCCGAACGATACCCCACACAGCATCACCGGGGTGTTCAACGGTGCGCCTTCGACGTTCTCGATGACGAAGGCGCGCCCCGTCGCCTTAAGGGCTTCCCTTGTCGGTGGGATACTATCCCAGTACTCTTTCTCTCGCAGCCAGGGAAGTCGCCGCATTCGGCTGTATCGCTGACACGGGGGCGACGCGTGGATCACATCGAAGTCTCGCCCGTGCTCCGCTACATACTGCAGGGCGTCCGCCTTCACGAATGCGAACGGATAGCGCGGCTGCCTGACGTGATCGACTCCCACGACGTCAAAGCCTGCGCGTGCGTAGCCGACCGCGGCTCCGCCGGCACCGCAGAAGAGGTCTAACAGCCGTGGTTTCTTCATCGTCAAAGCGCTTCCGGGGCTTCGGCGCGCGCGCCCAACAGCAGGGCGACGAACTTTTCCCACACGGGCCGGCCTTCCACCCGCCACAACCAGGAGATTTCGTCCAGGTCCACGAAGTCGCGGAAGAGGACGCCGGTCTCCGACAGCGACAAACAGATGAGCCGGTGGCTGTCGGGCAACCCTTCCGTCGCGCGGCGGAAGGCGCCCAGGGTGAGGGTTGGGGTGTCGTTCGTTGGTGGGCGCATATTCGGTATTCTCCGCGTTTTCCGTCTGCTCTCTTACGGTGTCAGCGGACCTGGCTTAGATTGTCGGCACCGCGCACAACCGAGAAGCCCCCGGCTTTAGCTGTGGGTCGCTTACGGGCTTCCTTTGCTTCAGCCGCCTTAGATGCGGAATAGTGGGCGTCAAACAGGACACTTCACGCACCAAACGTGATAAACTGAAGTAGCCCTGCGGATTAACACACCCAGGACCGCTTGCTCTTCGGGGTGAGCCGCACCTTGATAAGAGAAACGGTTTGGCCGTTGCCAGTCCCAACCTCGGCTGGCGTAAAATCGTTTGAGACTTCTGTTTGTTGGTGCAAACCATAATGGGTCTGGGGCGGCAGACCAAGGGTGCAAGACCCGAGAAGCCCACTCCTTCAGGTGTGGGAGCCGTCACTCGACGATGATCGGCCAAAGGGCGGCCAGTATCAGGAGGGCGATGACGATCCAGAAGATCAGGTAGATCGCATCAAGGCAGAGTTCGACGAAGCGTTGCAGCACAGGGGCGCTCCTTTCTTTGGAGACCGGGGCGCGGCTCTTGTGTCGAGGTAGCAGCGCGCCTGTCAACCTGCCGCGCCGTTCTGTGTCCGCGCACACCGGTCTCCATTCCTCGTCCCCGGTCGTGAACCGGCGGGCAGCGTGATCTGCCGGACGGGGCGGTGTCACCGTTCGCTAGAACGGGTCCTCATCCGGCCGGGAACGCACCGAACTTATCGCCTCGTAGCGGCGACGAAGCGCCTCGTCTCGCTCCCGGCGTTTGGCTTCCAGCCGCTCCTGCCTCTGGCGCTCCTTGTAGGCAGCGCTGGGGACGAAGTGGGGATCGTCCTCGCGGAGTGTCTCGTACCACTGGCGGGACGGGGCAGCCCCGCCGCGTCTGGCGCCGTGCAGCGCGCCGTTGCAGCGGCACTTGCAGATGGGGTGCTTTGCTTCCTCGCAGTTACGCGCTTGATTCTCGCTCAAGGGTTTCATGTCGGTCCTCGAACAGGTGATAAACCAGTGTGTCGTCCGGCAACTGGAACGTGCCGATGTAGCGGTTCAGCTCGCTGCCGGGGCGGGGTTCTCCCGTCGCGACCAACGAGAAGTGACGCATCTGGGTCGGACGCTCGGGGTCTACGACCGCCCAGAGACACGGGACGCCGGACTGGGACTGAACGCACAGCACGCGCGCGCCCAAGGGCAGGGAAAGCATGAACCGGTCGTCGCATGGGATTCCGTATTTCCAGATGACGGGCATCTTCGTCACTCCTGTCATAGAACGATGCGATACAGGCACGGTGAGTCTTCGTTGCCGACTTCGTAGCGCACACAGTGCCAGATACACAGATAGCCGCGTCTGCTAACGTAGACCAGGGCGCTCACGACCTCACGGCCACAGCATGGGCAGAGCCCGCGCACAAGCGGGTTCGCGGGCGCGGTGTCGGGTACTGCGACAGCAATCGGTTCCGCAACCATCAAAGGTCTCCTTTCACGTCCGTTGATTGCTAACGTGTGCGTCTATCGGGAGTCTATCATTAACGCGCGGGTTTGTCAAGGAATGTGGGCCAGCGCTTGAAATTTATTTCTCAATGCGTTAGAATGAGGTATGGACGAAGGAAGGAGGCGAATGATGCTTACGACCCAAGAGGCGGCAGACGAATTGGGCCTGACGCAGTCGCGCGTCAGGCAGTTGCGAATCGACGGACACTTCCCATGGGCTCAGAAGCTGGGGCGGGATTGGCTGATCCCGCGTTCGGATGTGGAGGCGTTCAAAGCGAAACCAGGAATCAGGCGCCGCAAGAAGATCCGGATCGGCGATACGGTGTCACGCCGGGCGCTAACGCTCGCGCAAGCGGGGTAGATGAATGAGGGCAAAGCCGCCTGACCTCTTACATACCCCATGGACTACCGAACAGGTCTCGCGCCTGAATGCGTTCCAGGAGTCGTGTCCGCTTTTTACCTGCGAGAATCGGGACGGACACCTCGCTGATCGGGGGGTTCTCGTCGCGACACCGGACGGCTGGCGCTGCCCGGTCGAAGGGTGCGCTTACACCCAGGTCTGGTGCCTGACCTGGATGGCGGACGGGACGGCGTTGAAGCGGTTGCAGGAGCGGCAGTCCGTGTCTGCCGCGGAGCAGCGGAGGAGGAGCTGGCGACGATTGACGCGAAGGCTGCGCTGTTGGACGATGGGTGGTGACACTTCCCACGGCTAAAGCCGGGGGCCTCTAGCGGTGCAGGTAGATTGGCAGGTCGTGACGGTCAACGAGGGGACGGGCGAGAAGCGGTGCGCCGTCTGCGGCGAGCCCTGGACGGACACTCACCCACTCGGCGGCCGGTGCGTATGGCGCGTAACCTATCCCCCGTCTAAAGCGCGGGGGCTTCCTGCCCATACAAATCTGTGACCGATTCTGCTGCAATCCGTGCTATACTCCCGCTGAAAGGAGTAGCGTTCATGGACACCGGGAACCAACGAGACGCGCGGCAGTGGCCAACGCCGAAGGCCGCGGTGCCGCCGCGCCGGGTGCCGGGGGAAATGCCCCCCGAGAGGCTGGCGTTCTGCGTGGGGTGGCTCCGGCACTGTCTCGCGCAGCAGCCGCGTCAGAACCCGTATTGCTTCGCGCTCCTGGATGAGCTGGAGGCGGAGGTGCGCGGACGGCCGGAGAGGCGGCGCACACCGCTGTGGCACCGGCTGTGGAGGGTGTAGCGGTGTTTGAGGTGTGGCACTGGCAGGGGAAGCGCTGGCGGAGCGAGCGCGCGATTCCCGCGCTATTTCGCGCCGTGTCGTCGCTTCAGGAGGACGGCGGCGATGGTTGAGACACGGCGACACGAGACGCTGTGCTGCGCGGCGTGCGGCGCGCCCGTCGGGCAGTTCAGCCCCCATGGCGACCCGACGACGGACGGTGCCCTGTTCGGGGCCGTGGTTATGAGGGCGATGGATCTATCGCCGTGTGTGGGATGGCTGCTGCCGCTGCTCTGCCCGTGCGGGACGGTCACGGAGTGGTCCTGGCCGCCGTCGGGTGCGGGACGGTTGCGAGACGAGGAGGAGTATGTCGAAGACGACGGGCGGCAGCGAGTATGACCGCAATCTGGCTGTATCGCGCGATCAGGGAGGAGACCATGTCCTGGGGCGAGTTCAAGGCGCTATACGCGGACGGGTGGCGGCGGCGGGAGGGCGGCAAAAATGGGTGAGGTGTCGGCACGGGCTGCTGTCGCGGTGGCAACAGTGCGGTTGGAGGCGGGGCCGTGCAAGGGCGGGGCGTTCTTCACGATCTGGGGCAGTACGCAGGACGGATGTGGGTTCCGGGGGGTGCCCGGTAGCCCGTTCTTTGTGGCAGCGTGTGGAGTCGCGGTGGCGGTAACGCCACCTGAACCGTTTCATGCGCGGCATGTGAGTCTCGTGTTGGACCGTGACGGCAGTTGGACGGCGTGTGTCATACGACGCTCACTGTCGGGGGAGGCGTCGGCGGTCGGCGCGGTGTACGGACAGGTCGAGCTCCTGCCGGAGGATCGGGATCCGGTTGTTGCGGAAGCAGCCTTCGAGGGCACCGTCTCCGATCCGTGTGTGGATTCGGGTGCTGGGTACTTGTGGGTAGACGGGGAGGCGCACAGCCTGCGTGACCTGCTGTCGGCGGTCGGCGCCGAAGAAGGCGACACGGTCCATGTCACGGTGCGGCGGCTGCGGGCGAAGGAGGACGCCGGTGCGCCCGCCCGTTAGCCTCCGGACCGCGTCGATCTCCCCGTGCGCCGAGGGCTGCGGGCACATCCTGCCGCGCGGCCGGGAGAAGTGCTGCGCGGCGTGCGGCGCGCAGCTGTGCCGGAAGCGGCGGTGCCAGGAGCGGCACGCGGCGCGCTGTGTGCCGAAGCCGCGGTAAGTATTGAGAAAACCTCGCGAGAAAGCCCTCCTGCTTGACGCATGAGGGCTTTCTCGCGTACCGGCGGTGGTGCGGTCGGCTGCTGTGCGGGCGAGTGCGCTTTTCCTGGCACGGTGCCGATAATAGAAGCGACGCCCGCTGGGCTTGGCGGCCGACACGGGCGTCGGATCGGTTACGGTGCTGTGTGGTTGTCCGGGGGGCGGGTGAGAGTCCGTCTCCCGGACCTTTCTGAAGCGGGAGGTGGCGGTGACGCTGGCGTTTCGGGAAGAAGCGGAAGAATGCCTGGCGCTGTCGGAAGCGGAGGCGACGTGGCTCTCCGTGCGGGAGACGGCGATCGCCGGCGGGCTGGAGACGTTCGTGCAGGTCGGGCAGGCGCTCTCCGAGATCCGCAACGATCCGCGCAAGGTCTACCGGCCGTATGGGACGTTTGAGGATTACTGTCGCGACCGGTGGGGGCTTCGACAATCTCACGCCTACCGGATGATGGAGGCCGCGCATGTCGTGACAAACCTGAAAAGCTCCCCAATTGGGGAACTTTTGCCGGCCGGCAACGCGCCCGTGTTGCCGGCGAACGAGGCTCAGGCACGTCCGCTCGTGGCGCTGAAGGAACCGGCACAGCAGCGGGAGGCGTGGAAGCAGGTGCTCCGGGAGACGGGCGGCGAGAACATCACAGCGGCGCGGGTGGAGAAGGCGGTCAAGGTGCTGATGGGGGAGACAACCAACGTCCACGTCTCCGATGACAGCTACGAGTGGTATACCCCGTTGGAGTATCTGGACGCGACGCGCGCGCTGTTGGGAGAGATTGACCTTGACCCGGCGACGCACCCGGCGGCGCAGGAGAAGGTGCGGGCGGTCTCCTTCTACACGAAGGCAGAGGACGGGCTCGCGCAGCCGTGGCAGGGCCGCGTTTTCCTGAACCCACCTTACTCGGGGGAGTTGGTGGAAGCGTTCACGGCGCGGGTGGTTGCGGAAGTGGAGGCGGGCCGGGTGTCGGCGGCGGTCGTCCTCGTGAACAACGCGACGGATACGGCGTGGTTTCAGGCTCTCTTGTCTCGCTATCCCGTGTGCTTCCCGGCCGGGAGGCTGCGGTTTTGGAAGGCGGACGGGGGAGAGTTGCAGGCGCGACAGGGACAGGCGGTCTTTGGACTGGGGGTGTCTCTGTCGGAGTTCGCGGCGGTGTTCGGTCGGTTCGGCACCGTCTTGTTCCCCGTCCCAAAAGATCATGTCCATTGAGGACCCTGAGGGCTACTGCCGGTCGCTGTGGGATTGGGGCTGCCTCAACGGCTGCTTTGGCGACAGCGGCATCCGGCCGCAGGACGTGGACGGGGAGGTGGAGCGGCACGGACATTTCCTGCACCTGGAGACGAAGGGGTCGGGGGTGCCTCTGAAGGAAGGGCAGCGACGCTGTATCCAGGCGAAGGTCGATACCGGGCGGTTCACTGTGATCGTGGTGTGGGGGAAGCCGCAGCAGCCTGAAAAGTTGCTGTTCCTGTGTCGGGGACAGGAACGCCTGGAGGAAAACGCGTCGCTAGAACTCCTGCGGCACTACGTCGCGTGCTGGTACCGGTGGGCCGATCAGCAGACAACGGACCCGGCGTGCGAGACGGCAGCGGAAGTTTTAGAACGCGCCGATGCGGAGAAGGCATACGAGAAGGACTGCCTGCAGCGCACACGGGCGCTCTACAAAGACATTCCCGTCGGTGGCTGACACCTTGACCATTCTCGGCCCCGCGCCCGCGGGTGAGTGCGACCGCTGCGGGTACCGCGGGGAGCGCACCTGGATCGGGCACGGACAGAGCTTCACGGCAGCGCTGTGCGCGCGCTGTCTCTACGATCAGAAGATCGCCTACGGGCTGGAGCTGCCGCCGGAGACGCACGCGAAGGCGCGAAAGGGGAAGGTGCGGTGATCGCACGGCCCGCCGGCAATAGGGAGAGTGGGTTGCTATGGAGACTGCCGACCGGCGGTATGGTGGGGTGCAGGAGTGCGCACAGTGCGGGACGGTGACGGAGTACGCGGTGACAGCGGGGGAGGACCGCCACCCCGCCGCGCTGTTCGAGCGGCTGCTGCCGTGCGCCGTGTGCGGGACGATTCTGTGTGTGCGCTTCGAGTCGGCACTGTCGCAGAAACTTCGGGCGAAGAAGAGCTGACACCGCTGCCGGGCGTGGCCCTGTGTCGCGCGGCGCTGCGGGCCGTGGAGAAGTATGGTGTCTGAGATGTCGAGAAGCGGAGAAGAGAGAATGGAGACAGTCCGGGCGCTTCGGATCGCCCTCATGCTGTATGGATTGTCGCTGGCGGCGCTTTGCGGAATGGCGATGGTGGCGCCACGGGTGGCGTTCGCTGCGTTGTTGGTGCTGTTCGTTTGGACCGTCGTCGCCGTCATTCGGGACGCGCGGCGCTTCTGGAAATAGTGGAGGTGTGAGAATGTCTGAGAGCAGCAAGCAGCGCTTGTTTCAGTTCGCGGTGATCTACAACCCCAGCGGAGAAGAGCGGAAGAAGGGGGCGAAGCCGGGGGTGCTGGTGTCGGTGACGGAGTGTCTCGCCACGGACGAACAGGGGGCGACGCTCATCGCAGCGCGACAGATCCCGGAGGCGTATCTGGATCGTCTGGAACGGATCGAGGTCGCCGTGCGGTGTTTTAGCTCTCCGGTCGCGCCTGCGGGAACGGTGGCGCGGTCGGGGATGGGCACGACCGACTTCCCATTGAAGGAAGTGCGGTCGGGGCTGGGAGATCGGCCTGTGTGGCAGAACTATGAGCTCACGCATCGCACCCCGGCAATCAGTTACGGGACGGGGACGACCGTCGCGCCGGCAACCTACACCTGTGCGGCTGCAGTGTTGCGTCCGGAGAGCGGGACCGCCGGGGAGTGGTGACGGATGGACGGCTTCCATATCAAGAAGGCGTGTCGCACCTACAGCGGGCGGTGGTATGCCGGTGTGTCCTGCGACCAGCCGGTGCCGCTGCGCATTCCGGTGATCCGGCTGCAGCCGGTGAGGAGTAAGAATGACCAACGTGCCGCCGTGGGTAAACGATCACGTGATCCACGTGCGAAAGAACTTCGAGATTGAATCCTCACGCCTCGCGGCGGCGCAGGAGGCGGTGAGGTGGGCCGAGTGTCACGCGGAAGCGGACATTGCGATGGAAATCCTTACGCTGAACGAGGCGCTCCATAATCTGGATCGCGAGCGGGCAGGACTGGCGGAACGGAAATACGTGCTGGAGGTCGTGATGGAACGGGGAGGGGAAGAATGGGACGGGGCTTCTCATACGGATTGATACTGCTGCTGGCCGGGGTGTCTGTGCCCGTGTCCGCCGACCAGTTGCTGGTGCGGTTCAAGCCCGCGGCCCGCCGGGCGCTTGTTGATCCCGCGGCCGCGCACATGGCCGCGGGCGCGCTTCTGGTGGACCAGATCCCGCGGATCGCGGTGGACGTGGTGGAGGTCGCCGACCGGGAGGCGGCGCTGGCGCGGTATCGAAAGGACCGCCGGGTCGAGTTCGTGGAGGTCGATGAGACCGCCTACGCGCTGGAGACGCCCGCACCGTTGGTTACCCCCAACGACCCGCTGTGGGCGCAGCAATACGGTCCGCGTCTCATCAACTGTCCCGCGGCGTGGGACCGCACCCGCGGGAACGCGGCCGTGCGGATTGTGATTCTAGACACTGGGATTGATCTAACCCATGCCGACTTGCGAGGCAAGGTGGTCGGCGGAAGGGACTTCAGTGGTAAGGGAACCGTGCAAGACGGGAACGGGCATGGCACCCACGTCGCGGGCACGATTGCCGCGGTGACGAACAACGGTGAGGGGGTGGCGGGGGTGGTGTGGGACTGCCCGCTGATCGTGGGGAAGGTGCTGGCCGATTCCGGGGCGGGTAGTTACAGCAGCATCGCGCAGGGGATCATCTGGGCGGCGGACCACCAGGCGTGGATCGTGAGTATGAGTTTAGGTGGGTCGGCAGAATCTCAAACCCTTCAGGATGCCTGTCGCTACGCCTACGCCAAGGGGGTTATGCTCATCTGTGCTGCCGGAAATGCAGGGGCAGCAGGGAGTTCAAAAAGCTGGCCGGCGGCGTATGCGGAGTGCATTGCCGTCGCCGCGGTGGACGCGAACAGCAACCGGGCATCCTTCTCGTCATGGAATGACGACGTGGAGATTTCCGCGCCTGGGGTTGCCGTGCTGGCTCCGTGGCCGATCAGTCTCGGGCGCGGTTCGTATATCAGCATCAGCGGCACGTCCATGGCGACGCCCCACGTGGCGGGGGTGGCGGCTCTTATCCGCGGCGCCAGGAAGAGTCTCACCACCGATCGGGTGCGGTTGCTGCTGTGGGGCACGGCGCGGGACCTGCAAACCCCCGGTTTCGACTGGCACACCGGGGCGGGTTTGCTGGATGCGAGTGCGGCGGTCGCGGCGGCGGGGCCGTAGTGGTGCGGCGCGTCGTTCCCGATCAGGCAGGACAGGAGGTTTACGTCATGCCTGAACACCCAACGGTTGAGTTTTGGCGCGGTCTCGTGAAGGCGACCGACGGGCTCTTTGACCGGCTGCGGGCCAGGCCGGGACAGGTGCTTCTGGCGTGGGACGAGGAGACCCAGGTCTGGGTGCCGTGCCGGCTGGAACGGATCACGATGGGTGAGTGTGCGGCGGCGGTCGCGGCGGCGGTTCCATGACGATCTACGTGCTGACGACGGGGTGCGGGCGCCGCGCGAGGCGACGGCGTGGGGCGGGCGGCTGTATGAGCCGATTGCGGTGGAGCGGTTTTACCCGTCCACCGATCCACCGTCGGGATCTATCCGCGTTCAGTTGGTCAGCCACGAGATGGTCGTGCTGTTCGGGTGGGGGGACGCGGACAAGGTGGGCTGGGCCATGAACCGGGAGGCGGCCCAGGAGCTGGCCGACCAGTTGGCGGAGGCGCTTGGGACTTACTAGCGCGAGAAAGGACGAGTATCAATGGCAAAGGCGAAGAAGCATGTGGCTCCCGCGAAGGTGGTCGCGGCGATTCTGGACAAGTCGGGCTCCATGGCGGCGTGCCGGAGTGAGGTGATCGACGGCTTCAACGAGTTTCTCGGGACGCTGGAAGGCGAGGCGAACACGACGGTCTCCGTCACGCTGTTCGACACCGTTGTCACCCTGGCGCACGACGCGAAGGTGCCCGCGGACGTGCCGAAACTCACATCGGAGAGCTACGCTCCCGGTGGCTGCACGGCGCTCTTGGACGCGATCGGGAAGACGGTTTCCGCACTCGGTGCAAAAGTCGGGACGGGGGCAGACGCGCCGTCGGTGGTGTGTCTCATCATGACGGACGGTCAGGAGAACTCCAGCCAGGAGTTCCGGCTGGAACAGGTGCAGTCCTTGATCGCGGAGAGGCAGGCGCGGGGCAACTGGACCTTCGTCTTCATGGGACAGAAGGAGACTGCCTGGCAGGATGCGGGGCAGTTGGGTATCCCCGTCGGCAACACGAAAGGGTTCGACGCGGCGACACAGACGAAGACGACGTTCCGTGAAAGCGGCGGGGCATATTCGACATATTCCCGGTCGGGAGCGCGTAGCACACAGGGCTTCTTCACGCCGCCGGCTGTGCCGGCCCCGGCCCCGGTGCCAACGCCGCCGACGGACGCGGCTGACACAAAGGCGGCGGGCGGGCTCACAGTGCGCTCCGTGTCGGGCAGCGGGAAGCTCGGGTAATGCGTTGACCGTGGATGAACTGGCGGCAGTGATCCGTGAGGCGCTCTGGCCGGACAGGCCGGTCGGGGGCGGACTCGTGCTGCGACCGAGCTACGAGCAGGTGGCGGAAGCGGTGCTGCGCGAGCAGGCAGCGGAACGGGTGCGCAGCGGGCTGGGCGGGTGGGCGGACACCTGTTGCCCCTTTTGCGAGGCAGAAGGATTAAAGTGTCCGGGGGTGACGGTGCGTCAGGGGGAGACGACGCTGATCGGCGGGATCAACCGGGCGGCGTGCGGGCGGCGTCACGATCCGAACCACGGCTTCTGGGACTTGCAGTGCGCGCGCGGGCACACCTGGCGGGAGCCGCGCGTGTATGCGTGTGCGGAGTGCGGCTGGGAGAACTGGCCGTGGCGGGCGCGGGGCGGGGAGTCTCGCGGGGAGGTGGAAGTCGGATGAGACGGTTGTCCCTGTTCCTGTGTGTGTTGTTCTCTTTGTGCAGCGCGTTCCCCCTCTTCGCGCAGAGCCCCGAAGAGTCGGCGGTGCTGGGTCTCTTGAACCAGGAGAGGCAGCGCGCGGGAGTGCGCCCGCTGGCCTGGGATGCGCGTCTGGGAACGGCGGGGCGCGGTTACGGAGTGGTCCTGGCGACCACCACGGCGAAGAACGCGGACGGCTCACCGTGGTTCAGCCATACGGGGCCACCGCCGGAGAATTCGACACCCTTCTCCCGGATGCGTGCTGCCGGTTACGACGGCACGATCATGGGCGAGAACATCGCCCGTGGGTTCTCCACGCCGCAGTCGGTGATGACCGCCTGGATGAACTCGCCGGGGCACCGCGCCAACATCCTGGAGCCGCGCTATACCGCGGTGGGAGTCGGGTACGCCACCGGTGGAAACGGGCCGTCATGGGTACAGGATTTCGGCGGTGGCAGCGCCGCGCCGCCCCCGCCCCCGCCGCCGGGGACGATCACGGATCCGCCGCCGGGGGAAGCGCCCCCAACCCCCGTGCCAGCGCCGATTCCCGTGCCGAGGGCGGGAGAGAAGCCGCCGCCCATTGGCCCAGCGCCGCCCCCGCCTCCTCCACCCGCGGGCGAGATCATCGACGTGCGCACGGTCGCGGGGGCATCGGTGCGGGAAGCGCTGCCGGGCGCCGACCTCGTGGTGGTGGGCCGTGGGTTTGGGACGGTCGCGGCGAGTGTGCGCTTCGCCAACGTCGGCGCGCCGGTCTTCAACTGGACCGATGGCGCGATTACCACGAAGTGCCCCGACCCCGGTGCGCTGGATGTGACGGGGCCGGTGACGGTGTTCGTGGCGGGCTCCGGCGCGACGCTGACGAGCCCGTTTGTCTTCCGGGTGCGCGGCACGGCTCCACACCCGCCGCCGGGTGATCCCGTCCTGACCGATGCGCAGCCGCAGCCTGTGAACATCGGGCGGACGCTGACGATTACGGGCTTAAACTTCTTGCCGCGGGGGCAGGTTGGCTTCCATCCCGGCGTCGTGAACGGCCGTCCACTCTTGGGCGTCTGGTCGTCCTGGACGGCGGAACGTATCGAGGTCACGGTACCCGATGGGGCGCTGACCGGGCCAGTGAACGTTGTGCGCGGGGATCAGCGGTCCGTCTCCCGTCCCATCGCGATCGGGGGCAGCACCCCGCCGCCGCCCGCCGGGATCACGGTCTCAGGAAGGCTGACAGGCAACGTGTCCGCGATCCGGGTCGGGGAGAGTTATCAGGTGCGCAGCGCGGACGGGACGGCGGTGATCGGCACTCTCCTCGTCACGGCGATGGCGAACGTGGCCGACCCCGGCGTGGCAGGCACAATCGGAGACGCGGCATTCGGTCCTGTGGAGGTGGCGGAGCCCGCGGGTGCGGCGTTCGCCCCCGCGGCGTGGCCTCCGGTGATCGCGCGCGTGACGGCACTGCCGGTGCAGAGGGGCGGGAAGGCAACACGGCGGTATGTCGAGATCCGGGGCACGGATTTTGGACCGGAAGGTGGGCAGGTGATCGCGGGGACGCTGCCGGCTCTCCTCGTCTCCTGGAGGCGCGTGGGCGAGGAAGACGTGATCGTGGCGGCGATCCTGCCGGGGACGAAGACGCTCTATCTGCTGCGCGCGGACGGGGCCGTGTCGGCGGTGGTGGGGGTGTCGCTGTGACATTTCAGGACGAACTGGAGCGCTTGATTAACCGACACGGCATGGAAACCGGTTCCGACACCCCCGACTTTCTCCTGGCACGGTATCTGTCTGGTTGCCTGGACCTGTGGAACGGGACGATTCAGGCACGTGAAACCTGGTACGGGCGGAGTGTCGGTGTTGGGGATCGGGAGGCGCGGGAGTGAGGTGGGTGACGATGGACGCCGATGGGAACAGCGACGTAATGGACGATTCGCCGTTGCCACCGGAGGTAAAGCTGCCAGCGCCCGGTACTCTCACCGTGACCGGGATCGCAGGGTGCGAGAGTGTCCCGGCGGTCGTGGCGGGCCAGCCGTTCACGGTGGCGGGGGAGGGGTTCGAGGCGGACCGCACGGTCGTGAAGATCGGCTGTTTCATGAGTGCGGTGGTACTCTGCTCCCCGACTGCGGTGTCGGCGGTGGCCCCGCACGCCATGTCCGGGTGTGTGGGACAGGTGACGGTGCGGGTCGGGGACCGGGAAGTGGTGGGGCCGGTGATCGCGGTGCTGCCGGAGGCTTAGGCGCGAGTAGAAAGGGAGTGATTTGGAACCACGAGAGACGGGAGAGGAGACGCCGCGCGGACGGTTCGTGTTGATGTGGGAGGCGCCCTGCGAGCACTGCGGCGGGCGGGGCGGGGTTGCCGGCGGGGCGCGGTTTGCCGGGAACATGGTTCCCTGCGGCGCGTGCCGGGGCCAGGGGGCGATGACGGAAGCGGTGGACGCCCTGGACGCGCTGGTGGATGGTGGGCTACTCGATGAGGCGCTGGAGCGACTGCGGCTGCGGCGGGAGGACGCGCTGGGCCGGATCGCCCGCCAGGAGGAGAACGCGACCCGCGCGGTCTCGGGTGGCCCGCCGTGACGTGCATCGTCGGGCTGGAGCGGCCGGAGGGGGTGTGGATCGGGGGCGATTCGGCGCTGGTGTACAACGGCGGGATCGAGACGTGCGCCGATCCGAAGGTGTTTACGAGCGGTCCCTTCCTGATTGGGCACACGGGCACGCCCCGCGGGGCGCAGGTCCTTCGGTATCACCTGAAGTGCCGGAAGCAGCAACGGGACGAGGAGGACCACGCCTATCTGTGTACGGCATTTGTCGATGAGGCGCGGCGCGCGTTTCAGGGTGCGGGGATTTTGCGCGTGAAAGACGAGGAGGAGGAGCACGACCACGCCTGGTTGATGGGCTACCGGGGGTGTCTCTACGCCGTCTATGGCGACTGGCAGGTGACGGCGGTCGAAGGGGGATGGATGGCAGTTGGCAGCGGACGAGACTTTGCGCGCGGAGCGCTCGCCGCGTTGGAGCAGGGCGAGGCGGTGCGGCCGGAGGTGTGGGTCCTCCGGGCGCTGCGGGCGGCAGAGCGGTGCTGTACGACCGTGCGAGCGCCGTTCACGATACGCGATCAGCCGAAGGTAAGCGATGGCTGATGGGCAAGAGGGAGAACTACGCGATCTGAACCGCACGATCGCGGAGCGGGTGATGGGGTGGCACGGGAGCGGCTGGTGGTTCAATGGGCGCGATCCGACGGACTGGAGCGACGACCCGGACGAGGATGACGGAGACTACTTTGATCCGACCGGACCGGGTCCGGCGTGGCTTGAGGTGCAGGAGCGGATGGCGTCTCTCGGCTACGCGCGCTTCAGCCTGTTCACGACGGGGGGGCGGGCGTATGCCTTCTTCCACGGGACGGTTTTCGGCCACGGGTCGGGGGAGAGTCTCGGGGAGGCGGTGTGTCGCGCGGCGCTCGCCGTGCTGCCGCCTTTGGAGAAAGCATGAAGACGAAAGAATTGATGGAGATCCTGTTTCAGGCGGACCCGTCGGGGCAACGGGAGCTGGAGGACGCCCTGTCCCGGCAGATACGTAGTACCGGGGTGCCGACGACTTTTGACCGCGCGCGCCTGTTCGCGGACGTGGCGGAGACGGTCAAGGCGGAGCACGGGTGGAGCCATGCGATCGACGGGTCGGTGGCGCAGTTGTGTCTCGTGGCGTGGCCGGGCTCGCTGGAGTGGCTGTCCCCGGAGCGGCGCCGACTTCTGGTCACTGGCTGGGCGGAGAAGCTGATCGCGGCGTGGGAGTGGGAACACCGGGAGACCGTGGCCGCGGAGCGCCGGGTGCGAGAGGGGACGGAGACGGGAGAGGAGAAGAAGCGGCGAGAGGGCGTGGAGCGGCAGGCGTTGGAGGGGTGGCTCCGGACCGGAGATCGGACGAAGATGCTTTGGGCCGGGTTTCGTTTTGATGCGGCGTCTTCGCGGTGGACACTCCCGGCGTTCGCGGAGGAGGACGTGCGAGCGGCGCTTCAAGAGCCGCCACTGCGAGAGGTAGGCGCCGCGCAAGTGTCTGGCCGGTGGTACGGGCAGTTCGTCCTCGTGAACGACGAGAGGATGGAGGGCGGCGCAGCGTTGTGGCCGGAGCTGGCGCGGGTCGTCGCCTCCGGTCTTCTGGGCGCCGGGGTGACGCCGCAGTCGGAAGGCGTGTTGGTCGCCAAGCGTATGGAAGAGTTGTACGCAGCGTCGGGGCAGACCGGGTTCCGGTTCACGTTCCCGGCGCCGGAGGAGAAGTGGGACAGCGAAAGCCCCCTCGCGGCGCTGCCGGAGCCCGTGGAGACGGAAGTCTGGCCTGGCAGCGGGATCTCGGTCTGGAGAAGCGGTCGGTGATTGACGTTGACAAATTGCGTCCCGCGGGCGACCACCTGCTGGTGCGGTTGAAGCAGGACGAGGTGCGCGACTCCGGCTTGATCGTGCCCAGGACCAATTACCGCTACACCCAGGAAGTGACGGTGCTGGCGGTCGGGCCGGGGCGCGTGACGAGAAAAGGGGTGCGCGCGCCCCTGGAGGTGAGGGTCGGGGACCGGTGCCTGGTGCGCCGCTACCCCGGCGAGGAGATCCCGCACACGGAGTGCGAATACGTCGTGCTGCGGGAGAAGGATATTCTGGGGGTGCTGGAGGCAGACGATGGGGACGGCGGATAATCAGGCTGCGTCGCCAGCGCTGTGGGCACTTGAGGAAGTGGCAATCGCGCGGCACGTGGAGGAGTTTACGAGGGCGTTTTTCCGGCGCGGCGCGATACGCACTGACGACGATAAGTGGTCGTTCGCCGAGGCCGCCCTGGAGATTGTCCTGTTTTGGGCGTTGTGGTGGAACAGTGCTGGCGGCGCCCAGGTGACTGGCGCTTTGCCGGTCTCATAGGAAAGGGAAACGAACGATGAAACGGTTGTTGACTCTCTTTGCGGTGCTTTGCGCGCTGGCAGTGCCGGCGCAGGCACAGCAGTTCAACTCGGTGGCGACGGAGCAAGCGCGCGACATTTGCAAGCACGTGAACCGTTACAGGCACTTCGCGGGCTTGCACCTGCTGCGCATCCAGCAGACGCTGAACAACGCGGGGACCTACAAGGCGGGTCGCATCCAGGCCGGGGAGGGGCGGTTCTTCGCCGAAGACGCGCGCAGCCCGCTGGAGAGGGCGAGGATCCACAACTACCAGGGCGAGACGCTGGGCGAGTTCGTCGCCGGGGGCGTTACGACGGGGTTTGAGATCGTGGAGAAGATGTGGGCCGACCCCACGGGGCGCGCGTTGATCCTGGACGCCCAGGCAAACGTGATCGGCGCGGGGATCGGGGGCAGCTCGTTTGGGCTGATCGGCGCGGTGGAGATCGGCTACCGACTGAGCGCGCCGATCCCGGAGCTGCCGATCCTCGGGGTGTGGCCTCCGGAATTGCTGCCGGTCGATGTGCAAATCTTCGGGCCTGTGCCGTGGCAATTGCCGCGTGACGTGGGGCGCTAGGGAAGGAGCCGGCCATGGAGAAGGTGTCGCGCCGCCGGGTGCTGTCGGGGGCGCTTGCGACGGGCATCGTAGCAGTCGGGGGCAGCGCGGCTCTGGCCGGGCTGCCCGCCGACCTGGACTCCGCGGCGGTGGTGTGCGAGACATACTCCCCGGAGGCACTGGAGCGGATTTGCGCACTGGTGGCGTATCGCCGCGGGGGGTTCCGCTTGGGACAGTGCGTCGATCTGCTGGGGATCAAGATCCCTCCTGACGTGTGGGCTCGGTACGAGGCGCTTGCGGACGCGCGGCTAGGAGGTGGGTGATATGGTCAAGCGGGTGGTGACGACGACGAACAACAGGGAGATGAGTCGAGAGTCAGGCAGCCTGCTGGGGTATCTGGCGTCGAATGATGGGACGAGGGTCGGGCACGTAGTCCTGTCGCGGTCTCTTTGGCGCGTCGACAAAGGCGGCGGTGAGGGACCCGCACGGGGTGTCGTTTCGGGAAGAAGAGCCGACGCTGTCGCTGCCGGAACTGTATGTCGCGTTTCCGGTCTGGCCGGGAGAGACACTCCGGCCGGTGTGGTTCCCGCAAGGGCGGGAGATTCAGTTTCCCGTCCTAAGCGTCCGTGCGGAGGGGTGCGGGATCACGCTGTTCATCGGTGAGGCGGGGGCAGTGGGATTCACCCGTGGCAGTCCCATGGAAGGGGACTAAGCAGCCATTGAGGAGACGGTCATGGAGAAGGTATCGCGTCGCCGTGTGTTGTCGGGCGCCCTGGCGTCGGGTGTCGCCGTGGTTGGAGGAGGCGCGGCTTCGGCTGCGCCTTCGGCCCTGTCGCTTCCCGCTGTTGGACGCGATGAGCGGCTGGATGTGGCGGCGTTTCGGCGGTGGCTCCTGGATGGAACGGTGGGGCCGGGGCTGTCGTTGTGGGAGGTGCCGGAGGCGGAACGACGCTGCCTGAATGTCTACGTGCCAGATGCCCTGACGGCGGGGTTTCGGCAGAGCCTGGCGGAGGCGCGGGCCGAGGCGGCGCGGTATGGACGCGCGTGTCCCTGCAAGGCGGACGGGTGCGGCGGCTGCGGTCACACAGTTCAACTGGGACGGCGGTGGGACGTGCTGGTCGAGACGGTTCGCAGCGCCGCGGCAGAGTGGTTCGCGCCGCTCTTGTTCGGGCTCTACCCCGGTGCTGTGAAGGCGCGCGCATGGGAGACGGACGGGGCGCGGGTGGGGGTGCGGCACATGGAACGGGACGATCCTAAAGACGGGGTGATCTCCCTGCTGGTGGACTGGCCGGCGTGGCCGGAGAAGGAACGGGAGAAGGCGCGGCGGTTGGCCGCAGAGACGCCCGAAGAACGGCGGCTAAGGATCGCGGCGCGGAAGGCGTGGTTCGCGGCGCAGGCAGGCAACGGGGTTTCCTCCGGTGGCGGGTAAGCAGCAGGCGAACACGGCCGCTGCCTTGAAGCGGCTGAAGACCAGGCGACAGGAGGCGGCGGGGAAACTGGTCGCCGCGGAGGCGAACCTGAAACTCGCGGCGCAGGCGGCGGACCGGGAGCGAGGGCGGCTGAAAGCACTGGACGAGCAGATCAGCCGGCTTACGGAGACGAACGGACGGTTGATCGTTTCCGAGCACGCGAAGCTCCGCCTGTTAGAACGCCGTTACGGTGTGGACGTGGAGGAACTGGTGTCGGAGATCCTCACGCCCGAGGTGTGCGCGCAGGCGAAGTTGTTGGGCAACGGCACTTACCCCGTGAACGGCGCCCACGGTTGGCACCGGGTGGTGGTGCGGGACGGGGTGGTGGTGACGGTTTTGGACGTGGAGTAGCGGAGGGCTTTTGTCATGAGAGGCGTCACCCGCATCGGCCGCGCGCTCCTCGCCTACATGGTCGCGGCGATCTTCGTCACGGCGGCGTTCGTGGTGGTGGGCGCGGCACTCATGGGCTTCTGGCGTCACCCGCTGGAGGTGATCGTTGTCGCGCTGTGGCTGTTCGCCGTCCGTGTGACGGCGCAGGGGCTGTTGGACGGATGGAAATGGAGGAAGTAACCTATCCCCCGACTAAAGCGAGGGGCATTTAGCCCCCGCCGAGAGATTTGCCAATCCCAAAGCGTTGGCGTGCGGCCGGGTTACACAGTTGACCAGACTGTCGGATTGGCTACCGAGCGACACACCGACGATGGACGGCAGGCAGAGCGGGCGCTCGTTAGGTCCATCAGCCTACCGAGGGGCTTTCACCCCCACAACCGCGGCCACGTCTTGTAGCCGGGGCTCCCGGAGGAGTGCCTGGACGTTCGCGCCGCGGGCCGGTGCAAGAACAGGTTCTACATACGGAAGGCTTCCTCCTTCCAAAAGTCTGTCGTAAAAATGAAAGGAATGCGGCTCGCCCAGGGCTTTGGCTCCTGGGGTTCCGCCGCATAGAAGGTGTGAGATGGGGTATACGCTGGATCGGCAGTTCGTTCGGGAGATCGAGGCAGAGATTGCGGACGCGGCGCGGCGGGTAATGGAAGAGGAGATCAGCCAGGCCGTGGTGTCGCTGCAGTTCACCGTCGCACTCGACAAGGATGGAAATCTGTCCGGGCAGTTCACCCGGAAGTACCAGAAGACGCAGAAGGGGGAGTTCGATCCCCAGCCGGGGCCGCGGCTGCCGCTGGCGGAGGATGTGTCGGTCGCGTTCGCGCGAGGCGAACGGGAGCCGATGTCGCTGCGGGGGTGACGCTGTGTCCGTGATCTACGTCAAGGAGGGCACCCTCCTCCCGAAGCGCCGCGAGCTGGATGAATATAGGACGCCTCCATGGGCTATTGACGCGGCGCTGTCCCTGGTTAGCCCGCCGGCGTTCGGGGGCCATTTCGCGGTGCTAGACGTGGGTGCGGGGGACGGGCGATGGGGACTGGCGGCGAAGGCGCGATGGCCGCACTGTCACCTCTCCGGGTCGGAGGTGCGGGACGTGGCGAAGCCGGAAGGGTTCGACGCCTGGCACACGGGGGACTATCTTTCCTGGAGTAAGGCCGCGGGCAGGCGGTTCAGTGTGATTATCGGCAACCCGCCGTATGCCGGGGTGGACCGGTTCCTTACGGAGGGCTTGAGGACACTGGTGTCGGGCGGGCAGTTGGTGTTCCTCCTTCGCCTGGCGTTCCTGGAAGGGCAGGAACGGGCGCGGGGACTGTTCAAGGCGACACCGCCTAAGGTGGTTGGGGTATACTCTAAGCGGGTAGGGTTCGAGGGGTGCGGCACATCGCCGGCTGTGGCGATGGCGGGCTATCTCTGGCAAAAGGGGTGGCGCGGGAGACCGGAGGTAGAATGGCTGGGCTGATTCCGTCGGACATCGCATTGGACCGGGCGCTGTTAGCGTTGCGAGATCACGCAGGGCTGTGCCGGACGGAGGCCATGCGAGTGTTGGGGTTTGCGCGGTAAGATCCGAGTGAAGCGGAAGAGGCGCGGTGGGCGGCACAGGATTGTGCGCGGGAGGCAGCGATGAACGAGAAAGGGCTGGCCCTCACGGCAGCGGGGAACGGCCAGGGTGCGCCGTTTCTGCCGGACGGGTGGAAGGTGTATCACCGCTATGGCGCGTGGTGGCTCTGGGACGGGGATTTGGACGAATACAGAGGCGCCTGGTATCGTGGGGACACGCTGGATGAGGCTGTCAAGAAGGCGATCGACGGAGACTGGGAGGATAAGATCCCGGCGTTGGCGAAGGGCGTCTACGTCCACCGGCCGGGGAGCGAGGGAGCGAGGGTGGAACAGGGAGCGACGGGGGCGGCGGGCCCGGTCGCTTTCTCGCTCCCTCGCCCTTTTCCTCCCTCGTCCCCAGCGCCCCTGCCGCCGACCCTCTTGTCATCCCTCGAGGCACTGCGGCGCAGCATGGTGACCGCATCCGGCGTACCGAAGGATCTCCTGACCGACACCGCCGTGTCGCGTTACACGGAAGAGGCGGTGGGGGAGTGGTGCCAGGATTCCCCGTGGCCGGTGTGGCCGCAGGCGGACGTGTCGCCGGCGATGACGGCAGGGAACACGAACACTCTTTCGGCCGGCGCGCCGACGTTGGCGGACCTGGAGCGGAGGGTGCGGGAGTGGGAGGAGCAGGCGATGAGAGACGGAGGGTATAAAAGGTCGCCGTCCCCGTCCAGTTCGGTTACGGTCGCTGGGGCGCCGGCACCGGGAATCACGGCGGCAGAGATCGGCGAGTTGTACGAGCAGATCACCCAGGTGCAGGCACGTCAGGGGTGTCGCGTCGCGGCGACCAGTCCCGCTACCGGTCCCGCGGCCGACCAAGCGGTGTGGACGGCGCTGCTGTCTCGCGTCGCGGCCCGGCAGGTGACGGCGGAGACGGCGATCGCAGCAAACACGGTGTGGCGAAAAGTCGCCGCCGAGTTCGGGGGGCGGCTCACGGCGCCGGAGGTGCTGGCCCCGTGTGGGGCAGTGTGCTTCTGGTGGGCACAGGGACGGGAGGAGGAGCGGCTGCAGGTAGAGATTGCGCTGACGGGCAGCGTGAGCGTGCTGTATCAGGTCGCACACGGCGAGACGTGGAGAGTGGTGAAGGACATGGTCGTAGAAGAGCGACACCCGCTGGCCGCGCCCGTACCCTTGTCCGTGATCGAAGCCCTGCAGCGGTTCGCTCCGTGGGACGGTTCGGCCGTGGATCTGCGCGCAGCGGAACGGGAGGCTACTGTGGAACCGGGACAGGTGGCGCGTCAAAGCCTGTGGGACGCGGTGTGGGGGCTCCCGGACAAGGTTACGGCGGATGCGCGGCTGGCGGCACTGGCTTGCTTTGATGCGTGCTCCGCGGCGGTGGGGGAGTGCCTGCCGGAGACGGCACCGGTGGCGGGGCCAAACGGCTCGGCACTGTTAGGCTGGGACCGGGGCGCGGAGCGGGTGCGGGTGGCCTGTTTCAGTCTGACCAACGTCGTCTGGTCAGTCCTTTGGGCCAGGGAGGACGGAGGAGAGGTGTGCTACGGCGGTGCGGCACCGAAGGTCCCAGCGGAAATCATCGCCTGGCTCCGTGCCTTCGGCGATCCGGCAACCGTCGCGGGCCAGATCCCGCTCACGGAGTTGTGTGTGAGTTGCGGGGCGGCGCGCGTGAAAGCGTGTGACTGCTGGTGCGGGAACGTCGGGCACCCCTGGCACCCGGGCAACGTGCGGTGGCTGGCGCGGGCCGGGGAGGCGGAAGCGTGAAGCGTTACGACTACCGGCTGCTGACGAAGGACGACCGGGGGTGGATACTGCCGTACGTGTCGGTGCACCCCTGGCAGAACGTCGCTGACGCGCTGCGCGAGCTAGGACAGGCGGGCTGGCGTGTGGCGGGAGTGTTGCACGACCACGCGGTTATTCTGGAGAGACCGATCGACGACGAGAAGGAGAAAGCGGCGGATGCCTAGATTTTGCGACGGCTGTGCGTTTCCGTACGATATCGATGGGACGCACTGTTTTTCGACCGGGCTGGAGAGGCCCAACGCACTGCACCTGTGCGAGGGGTGCGTCAAGGAGGTCTACGTTGCGGCGGGGGCGGAGCTGGCGAAGGTGGCGAACCCGAAGGCGAGGGAACTGGCGCTGCAGTCGCTGCTGACGGGGGTGTACGACAAGGCACGCCGCGAAGAGGTGATCGAGCCGATTCTCGCCCGCGGCCGGGCGGCGCTGGCGCGCCGCGGGGGGCCGGACGCCTACAAGAGGCCGCGCGACCCGCACGGAGAGTCGACTTGGGAGGAGTAGCCGTTGGGGCGCCGGGAAGAGGGGCGGAGAATCAAGGCAGTACTCCTTTCGGTACAGCGTGATCCTTCAGCCCTCCTCCTACTTTGGGAGGGGGGCTCTCTTTTCGGCTTCTCTCGTAAAGCTGTAGAGGCGGGGGACGGTGGTGCGCACCCTCACCGTACGGGACTGGGGCGGCGCCGCAGTCGATACGGAGAGCTTTCCGCGGCTCCCCGCGGTGGGGATCGTGCTGTGTCCCGCGCCTGCCGCACCCCGTTTCCACCTTCCCGGCACCCCTCTTCTCCTCGCGCAGACGCCGCGTTCCATCCAGGCCGGCGATCTCGCGCAGCGCTACGTCGATTCCCGGCACCACTTCCACGTGTCGCGGGAGGGGGCGGTCGCCGAGGGCCGCACGGGGTCAGCAGCCGCGGCAGCAGGGGGGCGGGTGATCCTCTCCACCTACGCGGGTGCGGGGAAAGGCGATGTGGCGGTGGGGTGCTGGTGCGTGCTGCTAGCAGCGCCTTGCCTGGTATCCGCGCTGCCGGAAGCGCAGGAGGCGGCGCTGGTCATGCTGCTGCGGTGGCTCCTGGCACGGGCGGGGTTGCGTGCGGTTGACGTGAGGGTAGGAAGCAGGCTATTATGGGGGTGGGGGGCGGCGCGGCTGCGCGCGCTGCGGCGAGCGGTGGAGGAGTAGGCGTGGACGTGCTTTTTTGCGCGGAGCGCGCAGTGCTGCCGACGGAAGGAGTACCCCGACTCGTGACACGGCCCCCGAATGCCCCCGAGCTGTGGCAGGCGTTTCACGCCGCCACGAACCCGCGTGACCGCGACCGGGCGCGCGCGGCGCTGGTGGACGCTTACCGATCCCTGGTGCGCACGACCGTCCACAAAGTCGTCCCACACGTTCCCCCGCACGTGGACCGCGAGGTCCTGGTCAACGGCGGGATGCTGAAGCTCGTCCTGTGTATTGACCGGTGGGACCCGAACCGGGGCTGTAAGTTCGAGAGTTACGCCCTGACGCCGATCCGCGGCGGGATTTTTGACGCCCTGTCGGAATACCACATCGAGCCGCGCAGGATAAGGCAGTTGACGAAACTGTTAGAGACGGCGGAGGACGAAACGGCACAGGCGGTGGGAGGGCGACCGACGGAGGCGCAGGTCGCGGCCAGGCTCGGGGTATCCGAAGACGATCTGTGGGTAAGAAGGGCGGGGATCGCGGTGGCGGTGCCGCTGTCGCTGGACGACCTGGCAAAGGGAGAGGGCGGCGCGGGCGGAGAGGGTGGCGCGGGCCGGGACCGGCTGCTGGACCGGCTGCTGTCGCTGGGACCAGCGCCGGAGGAAGAGGCGCTGCTGCTGGCGCGCAACGCGCGCTTAATGGCGGCGGTCGCGCAGCTCCCGGCGATTGAGCGGCAGGTGGTCGAGGAGTATTACGGGTCGTATCGGACGTTTGACGACGTGGGGGCGCTGCACGGGTACACGGGACAGTGGGCGGTGAAGACCCACCGGCGGGCGTGCGGGCGCCTGCGGGAGATTCTGGAGCGGGAGGCAGCGCTGTTCCGGGACGTGGAGGCGGAAGCGGTCCTCACCGCGGAGGCGGTGGACCGGATCGAGGCGCGGGCGAAAGCGGAAAAAATGGACCCGATCCACCGCGGGTGGGTGCGCGGTCTGGTTGCGACCTGCCGAGCGCTCTGGGTGCGGGTGGAAGGGCTAACCGCGGCCCCGCCGATCCCCTCGGCTTCCGTCCCCAAAGCCTGCCCGCCAACGCCCGCGCCGCGCCGGCCACGACGACCACGGCTGGCGCAGCGGTCCCTGTTTGACTAGCCGTGTTGGGCGAGGAAGAAGAGTTCTTCCTCCGTCGCGCCGAACCGGGCTGCGAGGGGCTCCAGGTGTTCCCACGTCGGGGGGCGGGGTCCGAGCGCGGTGCGCATCGCTTCTACGATGCGAGGGCGGGGGCTGTCGGGGTGCCGGCGGCGGTGGGCTTGACCGGCATTGGCGCACGCGCGGTTGTGGTAGGTGCGCTCCGGGGGCGTGCGGAACAGGCACGGGATGCGGGTGACGGGTGTGCCGCACCAAGCGCACACCCTGGTCTCGCTCTTACGGTGCGCTTCTCCCATGCGGCGCAGGTAGTCGTGGTTCCGGCAGCGCTTCTTCACGCCCGCGAGCATCGCCTCCCGGTTGCGTGCGTAGTCCTCGGACGTGAAGTTGCCGTGACCGGCGTACGCGGCGCGACGTCCCATGCGGCCGTCGATGGCGAGTTGGTCGACAGGGGTGCGGATACGGATACCGTGCGCTTTCAGCACCGCGCGGAGGTGCTTGACGGCGATGCGACATCCGGTGTCGGCGCGAAGGCGCGCGGCGAGCGTTGGCAGCGACGGGCGCTCGGGTCCCCAGTAGAGTTCGGTCAGGCGCGCCGCGGTGTAATCCCACAGGGGACTGGAGTGCTGCGACAGGGCGCGCAGGCGGCACGTCTCGGCCCGCGTGCGCAGCGTGACACCCGCCGCGAGCAGCGCCGTGCGCAGCTTCTTCGGGCCAACGTGGAGGCGCTCCGCGATATACTGCTCCGTCTCTCCCGCCTGGTAGGAGGCTTTCGCCTCCGCGATCTTCTCGGGTGTCAGCGGGCTCCTGGTGCCACGTGGCATAGAGCATCAATCCTCCTCAGCGAGGGCTTGCGTAACGGCCGCCTCCACGTCCAGTCCGTGGCGTTCCATCAGGTCGGCGACGCGACGAAAGAGGCGTTCACAGGCGGCAATGCCTTTCAGAACGTCATCGCCGGTGCCGTGTCGCGCAGGGTAGGAGGGCGCTCCCTCACGCGCCATCTCGTCGCGCAGATCCTTGCGTTCTCGTTCGGCCTGGTCCGCCTGCGTGCGGAACCACGCGGCGTCGAATGTCGGCAGGCGGCGGGTGAGGCGGAGCCAGAGGAGGCGAAGCGCGGTCACAGCGAGACCTCGGGGCGGGAGGGTTCCTCCAGCAGCGCCATTGGGTCAGGCTGGTTGCCGTCGCCGACCTGGTTCCAGAACCGCTCGCAGGCGTCGATCAGAGCCCACGTCGCCCCTGCCGACAGGTGAGTGAGTTTCTCCACGAGTGTGTTCCCGTCAACGCCATGGCGCGCGGCAAGGTTTTCGTGCTGGAGTGCTTCCTCGATCTCGTGGGGCAGGAGGGGCATGGACCACGGCTCGTGCAGAATCCCGTTCAGGACATCGGCGATGGCACGGATCTCCTCGCGGGAGACGGCCGCGCGGGCTTCGGCACGCCCGCGGGCGATGAGTGCGTAGTAGCGCGCCATGTCTCGTCGCAGCGCCCACTCGGGGTCCCAGTTCCCGGCCCGTGCGGCGAGGACACCGTCGTATTCCGTCAGCAGTCCATAGAAAAACTCCAGGTCGCGCCGGATGGTTGCGGCGCGCTCGTCCGGTGCTGGGGCGCGGCGGTCAAGTTTGGCGAGCAGCGCATCCGGAATGCGGAGGCCGATATTGGTGGAGGCCATCAGAATCTCCTTCGGGTCTGTTTGGTTCCGGGATGGGTGTATTTTCGGTGTCGAAGCACCTGGCGGTCGTGTGCCGAACGGGTAAGCCCGGCATGACGGACGATGACGGCGACCCGGCAGACGTTGACGGGAACGCCTCTGGCGATCTCGTCCGTGGATTCGCCGTGATAGTACCGCTCTAAGATGGCAAGCTCCTGTTGCACGGAAAGCTTTCGGTGGAACGTGGCGGGCTTGTATTCGGCGCGCAACCGTTGCGCTTCTGTTTCCGAACGGCGCCGGATGTTGCAGCGACGGAGCACAGCGTAGATCGTCCATGTGTCGCACTGGTAAAGCGCGGCGAGCGAGGAAGCGCCATCGCCGCGCTGGTAGGCAACGGCGATGGCATGTTCCGTATCGCTGTCAAACCGTCGTTTCATCGGTTCAGTCGTAGTGGAAACGGTCCGCGGGTCGGCGGGAGGGTGCGAACTCGCGCTGGAGGATCGGCTCCCACCAGCCAGCGGGCACCTCGGCAGGTGCGTGCTCGTCGTGGGTCATCGTGTCTCCGTTAGGCAGGTAGAGCAGCCGTCCATGCTCTGTGTCATAGACTTCGGCGGGCAGGGTGTGGGCGTGTCCGGTGCGCTCTCCTGGCACGTGGAGCCCGGAGAGGCTGTGCTTGCGAGTGCTGTGCTTCGGCGCGGGCCGGCGTACCAAGAGGACGTCGCCCTGGCGAATTTGGTTGATCGGTTGCATCGGCTGTTTCTCCTTTCGGTGTCAGAACTGTGCGTCAGGCCGGTACTCATCCGGCTTCATCCCAAACGTCCATGCAATCGCTGCCTGTACGATGGCGTTCGGTCCGCCTTCATCCAGGAGTGTTTGGCGGGTGATGGAGGTGCGCTTCCCGAACTTCGGGGGCACGCGTAGCACGTGTCGCTCCCCGCTGGTCGCGTCTCGCACTGCAAGGTAGCACTCCACGGTAGAGGATCGCAGGCGGGACTTGTAAAGTGTGTAGACGTGGCGGGTCACGAGGGCGGCGTCTCCGACGGCGTTCACGTCCACGGTGTCGATCTCGGCGCGGTTCACACGGGTTGAAGCTGGGCGATCATCCCATGTCTCAAAGTAGCGGGCTTCATCGGCCTGCGCCTGTTCGCCGGCGGGGCCTACCTGCGTGAGAACTTCCGCCAGTTTGTGGCCGCGGTAGGTTGCGCCTCGTATGGGGCTGTTCCGGCGGGCCAACTCCTCATGGGCGGCAGTCTGATAGACGTGGTAGGGTCCCCAATACCAGACAGTGTAGGACTCGCGGTAGGGGCGGTCGGGGTGGATCTGGGACGGAATGAGACGGTAGCCGCGCGCCAGATCTTCCAGTATGGCAGTGGGGGCGCGGCGGATAGCATTTTCAATGCGACCGAGCGGCTGAAGCCTCCGGGTGCGCAAGCGGGCGGTCTCCTCACAGCGCCACTGTTCGTGGCGATACCGCTGCCACTTTCCGGTCGGAGACGGGGTGAGGCGTCCATCGCGGATCATGGACTGCACTTCGGGACGGCGGGCGGTCTCCGCAGGCACGTCAAAGGAAGTTCCGGTACGGGCGGGGACGCCAAATACCTTCAAGGCGCGAGTGGTCGCGGCTCCTAGTCCCTTCGGGGCGGTAATGGTGGCTTGCATCGGTGTCTCCTCTCCTCGGACACTCTCCAAACGGATGGTCCTCGGATGGTCGGGGTCCCTCGCGGGACCGTTAGCAGTCTAGCAACGGAAGTGTATCACGGTGACATCAGGAAGTCAACTGTTCCGCGAAAAGAATCTCAACTGGTTTTCGCGCGTGCCTGCGCCCCCGCCCCGTGTGCTTCCGTCCCTTGCCAGCGGAGTATCGCGGCAGGCACACAGGCGGCGGCGACGGGGAACGGGCCAACGAAACGGCCAAGGTCCCGCGGCGGCCGGGAGGGGAGGCAGCCGACGGGCTGCTTCCCCCTTTTAAGTGTGATGGAGGAGACGAATGGCGGAACTGGAGACGGTTGAGCGGGAGGAAGTGGGCGCGGACAGGAAAGTGGGGGAGGAGATCGCGCGGGGCTGGTCTCTCCGGCGTGCGCGCGTGCAGATTCCGGTGGAATTGCTGGTGGCTCTGCTAACGGGGCAGCATGGCCCGTGTGTGGGTGTCGTGGATCCGGAGGCGCGGCTCGCACAGGCGAGCTACAACGAGGAGACCGGCTGTGTGACACTGGTGCTCTCAGGCGGGTCGCTGCCTGGCGCAACGCTGGGATTCTGCGCCGATTGGCCGGGTCCCTTGTGGCGGTCGCCGGACGCGAGGCTGCCCGGCGCGGCAGCTTCATCGCCGCAGCCGTATCGCCGGTTTCACGAACTGCGGGCGCAGGGTGCTTCGCGTCTGGAGGCGCGGGCGAAGGCGGGCTATTATCTGACGATCCAGGAATGGGAGGCGCTGGAGACCGAACGGACGGCAGAGCAGACAGATGTGGAGGAGAGGTGACGGATGGCGGAATTGGAAACGGTGGAGGTGCAGGCGTTCAAGGAGTGGCTGTGCGACGGGCAGGAGCGGCGCGGGGTGTTCGTCGCGGACGTGAACGCGGCGTTTCTACCCGAGGCGCTGTGGTCGGAATTCGCCTCGGCCGTGCAGCGGGAGTGGACGGAACGAAGTACCGAGTGTGCGCAGGCAGAGCGTGCCGAAGCGGCGCACGAGGGGTGGGTGCGTGCGGAGGCGCACGGTGTCTCCTACGTTGCGAACGAGGCGCTTATCGAACGGCGGGACGTGTGGACGGAGAATCTGGTGCCGGACATGGCCGGTCGTATCGCCTGCGATCTGGTCTACGACGGTCCCGAGGACTGGCAGGGAGCAGGGCGTGGGCAGAGACTCCTGGTGATCCGGGACACGGTGCGCTGCGCGCCGAAGCCATCGCACCTGACGTGCTTTGCGGCGGTGTGGCCGGTAGCACAGAGTCCCGAGGCGGTGCTCCGGGTGATGGACGAAGACCGCAAGTCGCGCGAGTGGCTGGCGAGGGAGGAAGCGGCAATTTGGGAGGAGACACGCCAGGAGCGGGCGCGGGTGGAGGCAGCAGTGCAGGAGGTGAGAAAACCATGACAGTGGCCGAGCGGCGGGAGCTAGAAGCGTTCGACGGGTGGCTGAAAGACGGCGAGGCGCGCGACGCGCTGGCGTTCGCCGGCGTCTCCGCGTGTGTCGTGCCAGGGGCGCAGACCGCGGCGTTTCTGGAGGATCTGGTAGCACTGCGGCGGGAGATGGCGGCCGAGGCGTTGGCGAAGGCGGTCGATGCGGCGAAGGGGAAGGCGACCAGGAAGGCGAAGAAGCGGGCCGTCGCGCCTGTGGAAGGTCCAGAGACGCGCTGGAGTGTGCGCGCGTACGACGACCTTCTGGACGCGGCGTATTCCCCATGGGAGGAGGGGCTGGGACAGAGCCTGCCACATCAGTTCGCGGGCGCAAACCTGCCCGAGGAGATCCCGGAGAGCGCGTGTCTGGTGATCTGGCGGCGGCCGGGGGTGGCGGCGGCGCAGGATTTTTGCACGTTCACGGCGCTCTATCCCGTGCCGGCGGGCGAGGCAGGGGAGGAAGCGGTGCGGACGGTGATGGACGCGACGCCGCGGGCCTATCCCGCGGGGTGCTGTGGGGAGTGCGGGCGGGGGCAGGGACCGGAGGCGCCAAGCTTGCTGCGCGTCGGGATGGTCTGTCCCGTGTGCGGCGCGGGCGGGGAGTGGCGGCCGTTCCAACTGTTCGTGGGCAAGGACGGCGAGTGGTTCCGGCCGGAGAGTATCCCCGCGGACCGACGGGAGGAGGTCGAGCAGTCGTTCGCAGCGCGGGTGCTGTTCGTCCACCGGGACTCCGTGTTCAGCGGGGCGATGGTCAAAGACGTGCTGGAGAGGGAGCCGCGGTTCCTCGCGGGGCGGGGCGTGGTGCGGGTGCGGAACCGGGAGATCATGGTCAGCGGAGAGTTGTGAGATGGAGTGGAGGAAGGTGTGGCTGTGCGCCGCGTTCGCCTTCGCGGGCGTGTCGCTCGTGTTGGACGTGCTACGGCTGATCCGGCTGGAGCGGGAGTGGCGGGAGCTGGACGAAGGCTGGGACGAAGACGAGGAGGACGGCGGCGAAGGGGCGGAGGATGAAGTGGCCGCGTGCGGATAGGGCGGTACGCGAGAAAGCCCCCATGACGCGCTGTGGCGGCCGCCATGGGGGCTTTCGCGTCTCGGTGGCTAGATACGTGGGTCGCCTTTGTCCTGCCAGTCGGCGGCTTGTATGGTGCCGGCGAACTGCTGCAGGGTGTCTCGGCAGGCGGCGAGGAGATCCCCTGTAGCGCGAGATTCCTGGCGCAGCGTGCGGATCTCCTGGACGAGTTCAGGAACGATTTCCAGGATCTCGCGGGTGCGCAAGGGGATGGTTGGGTTGTTCCAGGTTTGTGCTGCCGCCTGGTTTTCGATCTCCTCAAGCATTGTGTCTGTAAGAACTCTCATAAGTGCTGTCTCCTTTCAGGGTGTGTTGGGCTCGACCTTCGTCGCGAGCTGCTGGCAGGCGGAACAGAGCGAGCTCCCATTCAACGCTGTCCTCAAAGCAGGTGGCGTGAACGAGTTGGGTCTCGTCCTTCACGTCGGTGTAGAAGCCGACCTCATAGCCGATCCGTCGTTCGCAGAACCGGCAGATAGAGCCGGCCTGGCGCCGATTGGCGGCGCAGTCGATGTGTTCGCAGGGGGTTTCGCACGGACCATGCTCCGTGCCGGGTTTGCCAAGAACAGCGGCAGCCATTCGTCTCTCCTTTCAGAGTGCCCCAGGACGCGCTATGGCGCCGTCCTGTGGGCTTTGCTGTGTTAGGGCGGCTTCTGGGGCGAGACCTGCGTCGCGACCTGCTGGTCGAACGGAGCGATGGTCTGCGCCGTGAGGTCGAGGAGGTAGTGGATCGCTGCGCGGTTAGAACCGCGGCTGTAGGCGAATGCCCGGTTTCGGCTGAGCTGGAGTAACATCCGAGCGATGTTGAGCAACTCGGGCGCGCGGACCATAAGCTCCCCGTTGGCGCGGTCGGTGTTCGTGGGGCCATCCTCCTCGGTGCCTGGTATGACGAGAGAGGCGATGGCGAAACGAGCCGGACTTCCGTCTGCGATCCAGAGGGCACCGCTGTGCTCGACCAGGCTCCAGGGGGCGGGTGAAAACTTCACGGTCAATCTCCTTTCGTCACGGGTAGTTGCACACGCTGTCGGGTATCTCGGGCTCGGCGCCGTCCGCCGCTTCCCGGCGCAGCGCCCACTCCTCCATCACGTCCCGGAGACGGAGCCAGCTTTCCAGGACAGCGGGGATGTAGGCGACGTGGTCGCGTGCCTCCCAGTTCCGTTCCACGTTCAGCACGTAGAGGCGGTGGTTGAGTTCATCACACGCCTTGCGGGCACGGGAGGCGTATTCGGCGTCGGGTACGTCGGGCGGGTGGAGCATCTTCTCTCTCCTTTCACCTCATGCACTTGAGGTAGCAGATACGTCCCGACAGTCCCACGATCTCCTCCGCGAGGCGTGCCTCCCGCAGGAAGTCGCCGGGTTCGGCTTCGGAAAGTTCGCGGCGCCAGAGGATCTCACGCACCTCGGCGCGCAGGTCCTCGCGGCGGGCGAGGATCTCGGTCAACTCCTCCTCCAGGGCGTGGCAGGTTGTGGTCATCGGTGGGGCTCCTCGTCGGGTGCAGGTGTGAGACTGCGTTGGTCGGCGATGCCGTGTCCTCCGTAGAGCCAGCAGGAGACGGTGCCGAGGGGACCGACACGCTGGAAGACAGTCCCCGGCTGTGGGGCGGGCACCTCCTCGCCGAGGACGAGGTGCCAGGACGCCTCGCGGTCTTTGCGCAGGTAGCCAGCATCGTACCAGGTGTGGGAGTCCGTGTCCAGCCAGAGCATGTAATAGCCCCAGCGGGTCTCACTGCGCAGCCAGCGGACAACGCCATCGGTGCCCCGGTAAGCAGCGCCGACACGGGGGCGCGTGGTACGGGTAGTCATCGGTCAGTCTCCTCTCCCTCGGTCGCGAGGGCGTCTCGCTGGAAGCGTGCGATCTCCTCCGGCGTGTGTCCCTGGAGGCGCAGGCGCTGCTCCAGGTGGGCGACGAGTGTGCGTTGTGCCGCGCGCTCCAGCGTGTCGCGAGACAGGGACTGGGCGCGGCGGTAGGCGGCCTGGTAGCGCAGGACGGTGGCGGATGTCATGGGGTTATCCTTTTCGCGCGCCCGGCAAGCCACGCATCGACATTACGGACAGCCATGCCGTGGGCCTCGGCACGGGTGGAAGCAGCCAGTCCCGAAGGCGGGCCGTCTGACCCGATACGGAAGCGCCATTGGCGTCGGTCGTCGCGGAACAGGAACAGCGCCACGTTGCGGTGGGTGGTGTAGTATTCGCTTCCTATTCTCTGCACCGTATCTCCTTCGTGCAGGCGCGGGAGGGGCGACCTCCCGCGCCGTGTGTCTTACCAGCCGCGCTTCTGGCGGCGGGCATCAGCTTCCAGACGGCGCACGTCGTCCTCCAGGCGGAGGCGCTCCGTGTCCTGCCGGCGCTGCGTCGCTTCCAGGCGCTCGTGGGCGCGCTGCGAGGCGTAGTCGGTGACCTCGGCCAGGTGGTCGAGGCTCCCGCGCACGTCCTCCAGCTTCGCCTCCAGGTAGTCGTCAATGGCTGCGAGGAGGCGTTCCGCGACGGTCGGCTCCGGTCGCGCGGCGGGGGCGGATCCATCAACGCAGCTATGGCGGGCGTAATCGTAGTGCGTGAGGAAGCGGCCCACGTCCTCCCAAGTGTGCAGGGTAGCGCTATAAGCAAGGTTGCCGCAGTCGGGGCAGGTCTCCTGGATGCGCGGCCCAAACCGGAGACCCTGGCCCCATTCGTCGGTCGTGGCGGTCCACGTCACGCAGTCGATGTTGACGGTCAGGGTGATGTCGCCACCGGGGCTGGTGCGGGAGGTGTTGATAATGTGTCCGTCCCACTGAAAGGCAAAGCGGCGCGAGAGTTCCTCCAGGAACGTCGCGCGCGCCGCCTGGGCGCTCTCGACCTCGCGCTGCTGTTCCGCCTGGTCTCTCGCCTCCTCCGCGGCGCGGTAGACGGCGAGGGCGTGTGCCTGCCAATCGCCGGCGTGGGGGGGCGTCTGTTCTGTGGCACTCATCTCGGGGTTCCTTTCTGTGCGGCGTAAGAGACTTCACAGGCGGGAAGGGGAGACCTCCCCGCCGTGGGTG
>ERZ1292637.100-Hain-H14-01um-R3-100-length-51615-cov-14_pt1 | contig 51615 bp, 57 predicted proteins | sample MGYA00564405_ERZ1292637 | MGnify/ENA primary metagenome ERZ1292637 (study PRJEB36523, sample SAMEA6512645) | groundwater metagenome | collected 2019-01-09 | study: AquaDiva: Metagenomics assemblies of 32 groundwater samples | reverse complement strand
CAGGTAACAACGTACTCAAAACCATTGTTAGCGACTACGCCTACAACCCATTTGACTTGCCTAACTCTATGAAGCTGACTAGATACCTGGGGGAGTATGGAGTTGTGCTACCCCACGAAGTGTCACGGGGCTGGTTTACTGATGTAACTGGCTATCAGACTGGAATTGGGGGGCCTACTAAGGTTGAGCAGCTGCCCTTGTTTGGTACACCTGAGGGTCAAGCAGCTACAATTGATAAGTTGTTTGGGACATCCTTGTCGGCTGCTTATAAAGAGTCGTGGCTCAACAAGAGCAGCTCTCCACTGGCGAAGATTCTAAAGGAAGCTAACCTAAGCACTGCAGTACGCAAAGGGTTGGACTTCTCCAACTTTGCTGAGAGCACCGCCCGCATGAATATCTTCTACCAAGCTTTTAGGTCTCAGGTAGAAGGCAAGTTTCGCCCACAGTGGGTAACTGGTGTTACAGCAGACCCAAACATCCCACCAGACCTGGCTAGCTTTTTAGCCAATCCACTCTACATGAAGAACCCAGGGGACATAGACAGGTGGGGGGAGTTGTACCTGCGTCCCACAAAGCCAAGTGTCAATCTTGGCGCGTATCCAGTAGAGAGCATTCCCCACAAGACATCTGGTCCTGAACCGAACCAGATTATGATGCACATGGGGGACGAATTAGAGCGTATTCAGCAACGAGCGAATTGGGACTTCAAGTCACCTGAAGTTCAGGCAGCCGTTGAGAATGTGTTCGACCGAGCTGAGTACGTGGCGAAACAGCTTCTGAATGAGCGAGATTCGTTGCTGAGCAAGCTGGGTCGAACTCCCCAGGAACAGAACGCTGAAGCCTTTACTGGGCCACCTGAGCAGTTGGAGATGGAAAGCATCATGCGCTCAGCTGCTGAGCAAGCCTTGCCAGCACCAGCTCAGACCTTGGGTCAAGTGAGGCTAACTCCCAAAGAGCAATTCGGTGAGGCTCGGGCTGCAGCAGGGGAACGGGCTACTGAGCGCCTGCAGCGGGGACTGACTACTGAGCGCGGGCCAGCTGAGTTCGTAGTTAGTGCCGAAACTCCAAAGCAGGTTGAGCGGGACTTTGTAGCGTCCCTTGCAAACCCTGGTAAGGCGCTGCGTAATCCCATGTTGGAGACCTGGGTAACTGACCGAATGGCTTCGATGGGCTACAGTCGAGACCAGGCCATTTTGGAAGCGCTGGACCTTCTGGACACTCCAGAAGGTCTGACGGCAATTCTTGACAGGGCGCGGCGCGTATATAATGAACAGAACTACCCAGCGTCAACGGCGGCTGGCGAAGCTCCGTATGAGCAAACGTATGTCAAACAACCTCCACCCCCCACAGAACCTGGTGTTGGCGGGGGTGAAGTCCCTGTGGGGGGGCGTGGAGCCGCGCAGCGCGGTCCCCTGGAAGGTGTAAGAGTCACTAAGACTGGATACCGGGTGTCTGGGGGTTGGAGTGAACATCCAAGGGAGGTATTGGTTAGCTATGCTCCTAATAGGGGATGGGAGTTTTCTGAGGCTGCGGCTGGGACTGTGGAGCATGTGGAGGTTTGGACCGAGGGTGAAAGGAGTGGGGCAACTACAGTAGGTAATGAGCTAACATTCAATATGCCCGTGACAGACCCAGAGTTTGGCAGGGCTATGCAGCGGCTAAGGCAGGCAGGGGCTCCAGAGGACCTCGAGGTGATAGCTCCATCGGATGAAAGACTGCAGGCCTTCGAGGACACCTATATCAGAAAGAAGCTGATTGAGTGGCTAGCAGGGTCTCAGAGACCTATGGAAGGTACCATTGCAGGCATTCAGGGAGCAGTTACGCCTAAGGGGGAGCCCTATGTGTGGCCGTCCCAGAGACCTGCGCAAGCAGAAGTTAGGTTCTGGGGAGAGAAGCTCTCTGAGAAAATCCCTGCTGATGGTAGCTCACTCAAGTTGCTGGTTGACTTAGAAGACGTCAACCTGAAGGTGTGGCCAGTTGACCAGTTCCATTTTGAGTCTGCCCAGCAACAGGCTTCTGCCACTGGTCACGCAATTGAGAACTTTGTGGCAGTAACCCGAGTACCTGGCAAGGCTGGGGACGTATTCGTGCATGGTGTAGGGTTCGGTAGCCTTGAGATGCAGAAGGCTCAGGTGGCTGTTCATTTGGTGCGGGAGTATGGGCTGGCTCCTGAAACGCTGGTTATTGGGGCAGGTGTGGAAGCTCCACTGAGTGAGTGGCTGAAGTTGACACCTGAGCAGCTGTTGGGTAAGTATGCCATCATTGATAGAGAAGCCTGGATTGGCGAAAAGCTTCCGCAGGTTCAGCCACTCAATCCTAAGCAGCTACGGACCCCTGACGAGCTGAGCGTTCCGTTTCAGAAGGCTGCTCGTGGGGACAAACCTTTAGTTATGGCTGCCTTTGAAGATGGGCGGGTTGGCTGGAACTGGGGAGACAATCACGGGGGTGACCTAATCAGGCCGGCTGGGTACACTAGAGATCAGACATCAGCCTGGGGTATGCACATTCCAGACCAGGGAGTGTGGGCCCTGGGTGGGGCTCGTGAAGGGGTGGAGCGCATGGTTAGGTTCTTGGAAACTAACAACGTTCCTAATCCTATCGTGCGTATTACATTGGAAGACTCCATGACTGACCAGTGGTTGTTTGCTGGCAAACTCAAAGACTACTGGGAGTGGGCAAACCTAACTCAGACTCCATCAACTGGCCTGACTGGGGGTGGTGCGGCTTGGTACAGCACTCTTGAAGAGGCAATCAAAGCCTTTCCTGACTGGATACGTCAGGTAGACCCACAACAAATGAAACAGGCTCTAATTAGTCGAGGAGCTTCCCAGGACGAACTCAAATGGACTGGCATGGTTGATTGGCTCAATGGCAAGTCAGGTCCTGTTACCAAACAAGAGGTAGCTGATTGGTTCACTGCCAATCAAGTCAAGCTAGAAGTTGTCGAGAAGGGTGGAGTTGAGAGCATCCCAATAGACTTTGAAGCCGTAGAACCTACGGTGTATCAGGGCGAAGAACTGCCAGTCTATAAGTGGACTAGCCCTGAAGGTACAGAATGGACTGCGCAGGGTACGCCTGACTTTGGGCTGAATGTATATTTGGGCAGACAATTTATAGGGGAAGCAGAGGACTTAGCTCAGGCTAGAGAAGTTGTTAGGCGGGAACTAATCGCAGGTGGGTACTTGCCGAGCGGCGGTGGGGAGCAAACTCAATACTCTACCTACACAGTTCCAGGTGGTGAGAACTATCGGGAGTTTTTGTTGAAGCTTCCTGCACAACAAGATGTGACTGAGCCTGGTGTGTCTTTGGGCAGACTTGTTCCAGAGACATATCAGTCACCACACTGGAGTTCAGATCCTAACACAGTTGTGCACTTCAGGGCAGATGACCGCATTGTTATCACCAAGCAGGGGGAGAGCCTGAAGGCTTTCAATACCATTGAATTTCAGTCAGACTGGGGACAGACTGCTCAGGATATTGTCAAGGACATCAAGCGAGTGCAAGCTGGACTGAAGCCAGCCAAGTACAAGGTTGTGGCTGATTGGCCAAAAGAACTGCAAGATGTTGTCGTGACGGCTCGGGGCTTCAACACTCCAGAAGTGCAAGCTCAAGTAGCCTCCGCTGGCTGGAGCTTCTACACTAGCAATCTTCCTCCACCTGGGCCTTTTGTTGGGCAAACTGAGAACTGGGTTGGGGTGGCAGTTCGTAAAGCCATTCAGCGGGCTGCTGAAGAAGGCTATGACATGATAGCCTTTCCAACTGCTGATACAATTGCTGTTGCTGAGGGTTGGGCTCGTCCAACGGCTGAGTGGCCCCAGGGTGTGGGTGTTGAGCCTGCTGGGTTTGAGCTGAATAAGATGCAAGAAGGCGCCCGCACCTTCTATGAAGAAATCGTCCAGAACTACGTCAAGAAGTTTGCTCGACGGTGGGGTGTGGAGCCGGAGACAGTTGTGATACGTGGAACAGTTGCTCCGCCTGACATGAAGCTGGTGGCTGGCCCGGCGGTAGATTATGAAGTCCCAGCCATTCGCATCACTCCTGAGATGCGGGCCAGTGTAACAGAAGAAGGCGTTCCGATGTTTGGAGCTGGTAGACCGCCACGTCAGCCAGGTGTTGGGGGTGGGGCTGAAGGGCAGGAGATCCCACAGGATGGCTACCCATATGGGCATAAGGTGTGGGATGATGCTTCAGCCAATTGGAGTGCTGCCCAAAGAGCTGCTGCGCAAGAAGAGTATGATAAGTTCATGGCAGAGATTACAGGGTGGCGTCGCTCAGCGCGGGGGAAGATGAAGCAAGAGCAGCGGTGGCAGGAGCAGACAGCTGAGCAGCAGGCAGCGACGCGGGCTGCACTCAATAAATACAAGAACCAGTGGATTGAGCACCTGCAGTCGGCATCGGATTATGCTGCGGCTGAAGTTGAGCGCATTCTGTTTGATTATGCTTCCACCCGCAACTGGGAAGAAGTCTTAAGATACTACTCGCCCTTTACTACCTGGCAGTTACGGGACCCTTTGTACTGGGCTCAGGCTATGTTGCAAAAGCCTGGACTGATTAGCTTTTGGAACCGCTATCAAGAGCTGTCTGAAGCTGAGCGCCAGAAGCGTGGGCTGACTTCTAGGTTCAAGGGCACGATGCCCATGCCTGGGCAGGAGTTGCTCCAGGAACAGGGAATGATACCACCTGGTTACTATGGCATGGAAATGCCTCAGGCTTTCCTGACTCCGTCACTTCAGTACAAGCCCCCATTCGAGCCGTTTGAGCAGGCACCTCCAACTCCTATTCAGGAACTGGCACAGAAGGTATTCAGTGCAGAGCAGTGGTTGGGGATTAGGCCTTGGCCGTGGATTGAAGCATTGGAAACAGCTGCGGGTCTAAGAGCTCCAACTCTTAGGGGAGACTTGTTCGGCCCGATGCAGCAGTTACCAGTTGTTGGAGAAGCATTGGACGTGGCGCAGGAGAAGCTAGGACTTGGGCCTACTCAGGCCAATGTGGACCTAAATGATTACTACGCTCGGCGCCGGCTGGTGGAGTGGGTTGCAGAAGGTCGCATTGACGAGTACACAGCTAGTCAGGCGGCTGAGAACCCGCAAGACCCCATGTATCAGGCAGCTCTAGCCGAGATGCAGCAACAACTGCAGGGTTTTCAGGGTGTGCGGAGTTTGTTGCCAGCTAACATCAAGTATGCTTCTCCAGGGGAGTCTCGCATCAGGGGGTTGAAGACGCTACCTGTTGAAGAACGCACAATTGGGGAGTTTGGTCAAGAGCCATCCTACCCATTCTTGGACTTGTATAATCGTCTATTCAAAACACCTGAGGAGCGTAAGCTGGATGCTAAGGTGGATGAAATCAACAGGCGATACGCTGCTGACTTGGAAAGGCTCAACCCAGACACTCAGGAGTGGTATGACGTGCAGCAAAAGAAGGTTGAAGAGATTGCTGCTGCATATGCTAATCGGCCACCCAGTGAGTTGGAGAACCGTGCAGTGTTTCCAGTCAACCCACAGGGTGGACGCAGTGAGCGCCTGAATGTACTGTACGAGTTGGAAGACCAGGAGCCCAAGCCTGGGGACTTCCTTACTGAGAGTGGGGACATTGATTGGGATGTCTATAACCTAGCCATCCAACAACACACGGCAAGTATTCCTGAGCTGTCTAGGCGCATGGGGATATCTATTTCCCAGCAAGAATACGATAGGTTTCGTAATCGGTACAAGACCGCAGATGAGCTGGTGGTGGTTCTCAATCGAAGACAACTGCAGCCAGGATATGATTTGCGAGAGGCACTCTACGACGCCAACAGCACCGAGTTTGCTGCGGCCCTTCAACAGTTGTTGAGTGAGCAAATCACTGGTGACATTGGGACTGGAATGCAGGAACCTGATGCCCAGGCCAGGGCAGCTGCCACAGCTGACTACGTGAAGCAGAATGGGCTGCCATACGAGTTCATTCAGAAGATGTTGAGTGAGTACGGCCCGCGAGCGGCTGGTGAGTTCCTGGGGCAAATAAGTGAGATGCGACCTGAGTTGCTGACTGGTATGGAGCCTGCTGAGTTGGCGTACACGATGCCAGGCTTGGAAGGAGTGCAGGACTCTACTGAAAAGGCCAGACGTGCCCTGCAGAACTTTTACTATGCACAGTTACCTCCAGGACGACGGGCCATTCAACAGCAACTCAAAGTGCCAGAGGGGAGCTCTTTTACAGAGTTTTTAGAGCGACAATCAGATGCTGACGTACTGCAACTTTACAATGAGTGGCGTAGGCAGAAGGTTGGGGACGTGCTGGCTCCACAGAAGATGGCTCCTGCCAACCAGGCTAAGATGGAACAGGTTGAGCGGGACTGGTTTCAGTACACTCAGGCTAAGGCTGCTGTGGATGCTGCGAATGCAGCTGGAACACCCCCAACTGGGCCTGAGCCTGTGTGGACGCCCCTGATGGAAGAGTTGTACGGAGAACCAAATGCTCCATCAGGACAGTTTTGGGACTTGTGGCGGGGTAGGGAAACCTGGCAGCCTGAAGCCTATGGAGACCCGTTCATCCAGTTAGTGCTGGATAAGGCTGCACGTGGAACTGCTACTGACGAACAGTATGCTGAGGCTCTGAAACGGCTGCAATCCTACGCATCTGGAGCCATTCCTGAAGGCAGGAAGGTTTCTGATGCTTTTTGGGATGTGTGGTGGAGCAAACGCAACTGGCCAGATGTTGTCTGGGATAACCCGTTGATAGCTAGAATTATGAACAAAGCTACTCGTGAGGGTGTGTCTGACGAAGACTGGCAGGCTGCTATTGGCATACTGCATGCTGCCCCTGTGAGCGCTCCTAGTGCTCCTAGCACACCCAGGCCCACTCAGGCTCCGCAACCAACTCAGGTACCGCCCACATCTGCCCCTGCAATCCCTGAAGCTACACCAGCCCCACCTGCTGGGCCACCGCCTCCTGCGCCGCCTACATTCCCGCCGCCCCCAGCTCCCCCACAGTTGCCACCACCTCCAGCATTCAGCTTCTTACCTGACAGATTGCAGCGCACATGAAGAAAGCAAATGCTTTCCTGAAGCAGGCTAGTAGACAGACTAAGAGTCCAGGGCCTAAAGGCAAGGCACCTGTAACTGCTAGGCCGCCTGCTACTAGAAAGACTCCGCCTGAAGACTACGAGATAGTCAATATGGCTCCGAGGGCTATGGAGCCCAAGCAGGACTTCCTCAGGCCGTTCAGGACGCTTCCTAATCCTAGTGGAGCTCTAGCGCAGGGTGGGCGTGGCACTCCATCTGGCCGGCAGTGGGTGCCAACCATTATGAGTGCTCCCTTTGCAGCTCTGGGGAACCAACAGTTCCCAAGAGCCTCAGATGCACCTCCAGGGCAGCAGATCCCGGGACGCAGGTCTTTTGGCTGGAACCCAAGACCCGAGCAACAGATGCCCCCACCTTGGGAGAGAGTTCCTCCCTATGGTGCGCCTGAAGAGAGGGAAGCCATAGGGCCTGGTGGTGGGGGTGGCAAGGGCCTAATGAGCCAGATTCCGTTGCAGCAGCCCCCGCCTCCAGCTATCCCACCAGTTCAGCCCCAAGGAGCTGTGCCCACACAACAGGAGCTGCTGCGCCTAATGCAGAGTAAGCGCATCACTATGCAGCAATACTTTGACTTGGGCAGGTACTATGGATACATCAAAAGTCCTGCACCACCGCCAATACAGCAGCCCCAGCAGGCCGGTGGGCTGCCTACGGCTACTCCCTTTTTGCCGACGACAACTCCATCTCCTGAGTGGTACGATTTTACAGCTGCACCTCAGACTTCTACTCCAACGTCTACTCCTTTCCTGCCCCCTTCTACTCCTACACCTGCACCTACTAACACGCAAGCGCCCACACAGGTTCCAGTACGTACTCAGATACCAACACAAATCCCAGTGGTGCGAGAGCAGACACCGACAGGTGTTCCAACATTGCTCCCGCCTAACTTTGAAGCTCTGACGCCGACCCAACAGCAACAAGCGTATAACTACGCGTTGGAAGCTCGTCAGCGGGCTCTAACACTGGTGCTGCCTGAGTATCAGCAGTATTTTGCTAGTGTACCTTTTACTATCACCAAGCCTGGGCCATACGCCGCCGAGAGTACTCCTCTGCCACCAGTCTCGGGCCAATACTGGTCTGCGCAGAACTTTCCAGGTGTTGGGCCAGCAATTAGTCTTTACAATTCAGAGGACGCCCAACTGCAGGCCATAGCCTTGCATGAGCTGTTACATCACTGGGAGGCCATTCAGCAAGTTCCTGAAGACTTCTATGTCCTGGCAGCTAGGACACCTATGCTTGCCGTGTGGCCTCGTAGTGAGCAGTATGCTTATGGTGGAATGTTTCCGAGTAGGACTCCCCAGGAACTTCAACAGTTTTACCCTATGTTGAACTTTGGAGCGCAACCATGACTAATCAACCAGCACCTTCCACACCCCCAGCTGATGATTTGCAAGCCAAGTTGAAATCAGCGCAGGACCAGTTGGCCAAGACCAAGCTAGAGTTGGATAAGGCCCAGGCTTCTAAGAAGCCAGTGGCTCCGCTCAGGGCTGTGCGCCCCGCCCCGGCAGCCCAGGCCCCTGCAGGGGGAACTGGGAAGTCTTGGGAGCAGGAGCTGGAAGAGTTTGCTAATGCGCAGGCGCGGGAAGCGCTGGTGTTGCGAACTGCAATCAAATATGGATTACAGGAAGAAGACTTAGATGGAGACTACAGCACGCCATTGGAAGTGGAGATGGCTGCTAAGGTGATAAAGTTGGAGAGAAGCATCAAGACGCTCGGCGAGACTGCCCAGGCGGCTAAAGATGCTGCTGCAATTGGGCAGCCGCCCAAGCCACCTGAGGGCCAGGCAGATACCGGCGGTCCGACCGGTAGAGAAGCAACTAGGGCAAATCGTGTGAAGAAGATGCGGGATGAAGCTGCTGCTGCACCCCGCACCACCAAGGCTCGCTACCTAACCTTGCAGGCTGCTTATGCAGACCCCAGCAAGCACATGGCAGTTGGGCCTCAAGAAGAGCTTGAAGAATAGCTCTGTCCTAGGAGACAAACATGCCCCCAGTTGTGAAACGTGGAAGTATCAGTACGATTACTGATACTACCAACATCAAGATTGACATCAGCGAAGTGATTGACCAGCTGTCTCCCTACGACACCCCCATCATGAGTGTTGTGGGCAAAGATAGCTTGAAGTCGCCATGCGAACAAATCCTGCACGAGTGGCTGGAAGACGAGTTGCGCCCCCGCAGCGGTACCTTAGGAGCTGCGTACACCGTAGGAAGTGGGACGCTGGTCTTGGCTGCAGGGGAAGGCAAGTACATCTATCCGGATGACTTGCTGCTCGTTGGGAACATGGTGTTTCAGGTGAACTCAGGGCCGCCTTCGTCTGACACCTGTACCGTTACTCTGATCCGAGGCACTGACGCTGCTGCCGCCAACGCAGCTACCTGGCGCAAGTTGGCCCAGGCGTCTCCTGAAGGTGGAGAGGCGCGGGCAGATGCGTCCAAGACGGTGTTGGCCAAACCGTACAACTACGTCCAGATCATCAAGGACTGGTCAATGGTCACTGGCACGATGGAAGTGATCAAGCGGTATGGCTATGCCAGTGAGCGGGCCTACCAGGAAGAGAAAATCCTGAAGCAGCTCATGATTGACTGGGAGATGACGCTCATCTATGGCGTCCGCTCCTATGCTGCAGGGCCGCCACGCAAGAGCACAGCAGGTGGGTTGTTTGAGTACATCTATCTCCCAGGTGTGACTAACAACTGGGATACAGTGGTCAACGCTAATGCTGGCCAGATCACTGAGACGATGCTCAACAACGTCCTGCAGCAGATTTGGGAGCAGGGTGGAAGCCCTGACACTATCTATGTGAACGGGTGGAACAAGCGACTGATAACGGGATGGGCGACTCCCCGTATCCGCACCGCACAGGACGAGCGCATCGCTGGAGCAAGCATCAACACCTATGAGAGCGACTTTGGGACGCTGGCAATTCGTCTCAATCGGTGGCTCCGACCAGCTGATGTGCTCATCTTGACGATGGACGAGATTGGTGTAGGCCCCCTAACTGGTCGTCAAATGACCAGTAGACAGCTCCCTGTGACGGGTGACTATACCCGATACGAGATACTGGGAGAGTACACTATGGAGGTACACAAGCCCCAGCATTGTCACGGGTGGCTGTATAACACCTCCACAAGTTAGGACACTAGGAGCAATAACATGCCTGCACTACAGTTAACTTCCGAATTCTTTCCTGGAATGGGGCCTGCAGGCCAGCACGTGGTTGGAGCTACTAACCTGGGAGTGACGATTGTAGATGTCACCCTGGGATGCAACACTAACATGACTGACGCCCAGCTCATCGCTGCGCCACCGAACACCAGTGTGGCAGTAGCGACTGCATTTGGGCCGGTGGTTCACAGTCTTGGTGTAGCTCCATCCTTCGCGTTGGCTCAAGCCCTGTCCAACTCTATTGGACCTGTCAACTATGTGTACATTACTGCTGATAACTCGGCAGTGTACTTCAAAGCGTACACGGCGACAGCAGGTGCCACTGGAGTGCCAGCAGGAGTGAGAACTCGCGTCATCGCAGTTCGGTAGGTTGGTTGGAGTCATCACTGGCGGCGCAACCCCAGTGGTGGCTCCAGCCAAGACCATCATTGGCTTTCTATCCTCCTTGGGTCAATGGTGGTCTTGTTTGAGGAAGTTACCATGCCAGAACCGAGTTGGACAGTTCTCCACAAGATGCACTATGAAATAGATGGTGAGACTGCAACCTGGGCCTGTGATGACTGTCCCAAGCGCGTGCAGGTCTGGCCAGAGTACAGGGTGTTGGAACGGGGAGACCAGGCAGCGGTTCATGTAGGAAGTTCTGGAGGACTGCAAATTGTTGGTATTCAGGTAACTCAGCCATGACAGTTGTAGCTATTTGCACGCCCCATGCAGGCCGTGTACCACCGGAATACTATAGGCATGTGTTACAGATGCAGGGCCATCCTGAGGGCCTGAAGCATCAGTTTCTGCACGTGGAGATTGACCATGCTATAGTAGGGAAGGCCCGCAACGCCTGTGTGGAAGCTGCCTTTCAGAGTAATGCTGAAGTACTCTGGTTCATTGACGATGATGTGTTAGTGCCTGCAGAGGCTGCACTCCTAGTTGAGCAAGCTATGAAACTGGGAGTTGTGTCTGGAATGTACTTCAACAGGCACCCCCCGTACACTCCACAACTCTATATGCGGGCCAATGAGCCTGAGTATGCATCTCTGCCGAACGGAGTTGTCTACTGGCCCCTGATGCAGTACCCTGAGGGCCTAATGGTTGTAGACGCCTGTGGGGGTGGGTGCCTGCTGGTTCGTCGGGAGGTTTTTGACAAGTTGAAAGACCTGCGCCAAAGGGAACTGAACAGTGTCACAGCGGCACAAGCATCTTTAGATGCGTTCATAGACCTGAGCGCTCAAGGAAATGTTCCAGATCATCCCAGATGGCAAGGACTGCGGAGTTCCTTGAGTCTGTTGACTAACCATCGGCCAGTCATGTCGCCCTGGTTTGAGTTCACAGATGCCAAAGGTGAGGACATGTATTTCTGTGAGCGCCTGAGGGAGATTGGACAGGTGGTTTGGGCGAATACACAAGTGAAATGTGGACACCTAAGTAGCATTCCCATTACTGAGGTACAGTTCGCGTTCCTAAAAGATCACGGCTTGGTGAAACGTCTAGGTCCAGATGGAAAGCCCATTGACTGATGAAAATCTGCATTGCGCCCACACTAGCAGGTAAGCCCTGGAATGGCGCCACTTTATATCAAGAGAGTCTGGGTGGGTCTGAGGCTGCAGTTGTGTATATTGCACGGGGGCTGGCTCGTGCAGGTGCAGATGTAACTGTAATGAGTCATGGGGAGCCTGGCAAGTTTGACGGGGTGACATACATAAACAGCAGCCAGTTAGGTTGGCTGATAGGACAGCAGTGGGATGCGGTGATTGTGTCAAGGTGGCTTGAGCTGTTGGCCCAACCCTGGCAAGCTAACTATCGGGTCCTGTGGCTGCATGATTTGCCCTATCAGCGTGGGATGCGCATCTCCTGTCATAAGGTGTTTGTCATCAGCGAGTTCCAGCGAGCTGCCTGGGGATTAGACCCAGCAGCTTGCTATTTGACGAGTGATGGGGTAGACACTAAAGTGTTCACTCCGCCAAGTGGGGGTTTGGCAATGCGTGACCAGTGGAAGTTAGTTTGGATAAGTAATCCAGACCGGGGCCTGCCTGTAGCAGCACGTATCTTCCAGGAAATTAGAAAGCGATGGCCGCTTTTAGAGTTGCACGTTTATGGCCGAGCAAGCGTCTACGGGTGGGGTCCCGAAGCTGAACACTTTTACATACCCCAGCCTCAGTTCATGGAAAATGTCTTCATCCATGAGTCTCTTAGTAGAATGCAGTTGGCTGCTGAGCTTCGCACTGCCTGGGCAATGTTTTATCCATCGTTCTGGCCTGAAACTTGTTGCATGGCTGCTCTTGAAGCCCAGGCTAGTGGGTTGCCGGTAATTGCTGCTCCTCTCGGAGCGTTGCCTGAAACAGTCAAAGGTGGCATCCTAACTTATGACTACCTGAATGCAGTCTCTCAGTTGCGGAATGTCAACAGATGGGAGAAGCTTAGTAATGCCGGAATTGAATTTGCTCGCCTTCGAGATTGGGATGCCCTTGCTGGACAATGGCTTGGATACATTGATGAGCAGCTTGTTCGAGGAAGCAGCGTACCTGGGCCCCAGGACAAGCTTTCAGAGATGGTGGGGGAGAAGGTGGCGACATGAAGGAAAGTGTTTGAACGTGGGGTGCTCAGATGACCCTATGGGACTGGGCAAGAAGGATATGCCGCCTGGTATTGAGATGGATGTGGTGCACTTTGACTTAGATGTTTGGCCTCACCCTAAGTTTGTTTCTGGTGACGCGCATTTCTTGCCTTTCACAGACCAAAGTTTTGCCAGTGTCTTCATGGGGGACATACACGAGCATTTGGTTGACCCACTTCAAGCTACACTTGAGGCTGCGCGTGTTTGCAGAAGGCTCCTTGTCATCACCATCTTCGAAGAATGGCGTCTCCCTGGGCACGGACAGTATGTCCAAGAGGGACAGATAGCCTGTGAGTGTGAGACAAGCAAAGTCACTGGATACGCTAACTACGCTTTGAAGTGCGCTGCAGACAATCCAGAAGTAAAGCTATTTGATGACCAGCGCATTCCTCATCATGCTCACATCAATCAGTTTGACGATGGGGACATCGCTCAGCTAGTAGGAGCAGTCAAGCTCGTAGGCTTTCAAACCGAGCTATTCCTCAAGGCCGAAGAAGCCACATATCAAGGCCATGTGTGGAGTAATTGGCTCATAGCTATGTCTAGAAAGGCAAACATGAAGACATTTACAGTTCACATCGGGTTGGTCGGACAGTTCAAGAATGCACGGCTGAAGTGGGTGGAGGTCACTGCTGATAGCTGGCAAGCTGCAAAGAAGCAAGTTGAAGACACATTAGACTCAGCACAACGGGTAGTCGAAGTAGGTGAGGGAGTCTTTCCACGCGATGTGTCAGTTTGGGAGGTAGATAAGTGAAATTTTATGTCGTCAGCGGTTACGGCTATTGGGGCGGCTTCAAACCTACTGACCTGCGAGACCCCAAGTCTGCTAACCAGGTAGGCGGCGGTGAGACTGCTATGGTGAATATGTCTCGGGAGCTGGCTGCTCTTGGACATGACGTGACTGTATTCTATAACGTAGCACGCCCTGGGGATTTTGAAGGTGTCCATTACTTGCCATTCCAAATGTTTGAAGCGATGGCCTGTTGGACTGAGTTTGATGTGCTGGTGTCTTGGGATTATGCACAGGCCTTCAAGTATGCGGATAGGGCCAGGTGTCACATCATGGCCTTCCAGTTGAACGATGCCCAGGTTGGAGTATTTGACCACGTTATTGATAGATACTTCTGCCCCAGTGACTGGCACGCTAAAAGATTTCAGGGGCTCTACCCCGAAATTACCCCAGCTAAAGTACGCAGCAAACTTACTAATGGACTTGATGCCATACGGTATGTCCAAGACGTGCCAAGAGATCCACTGCGAGTTGTACACAGCTCCAGTCCAGATAGGGGGCTCCACCATTTGCTACGAATATGGCCAACAGTAGCAGAGCAGGTTCCTGGAGCGAATTTGCATGTCTTCTATGACATGAACAAGTGGCTTGATTTGGCTGACAGCTTGGCGGCTCAAGGACTGATTGTCAACACTTATGACCGGGCAATGGCTGTCAAAGAACAAATGCAACGCATCAAAGCTGGAGTAAACGGCCTGAGCAACTCGGTGACCTTTCATGGAAGCGTGGGCCAATGGCAGTTAGCGCGAGAACAGTTGCAGAGTGGCGTGATGTGTTACCCCTGCGACCCGGTGCAGCCTACTGAAGGCTTCAGCATGAGCTGTCTGGAAGGCATTGCGGCTGGATGCAAACTGATCACCAGCAACGCAGATGCTTTACCAGAGCTTTGGACAGATGCACCAGATACGGTGATACTTCCACTCCCAGTAGATGATGGAGTATGGACAGACGCCATCATTAGGGCCCTGACTACTGAGCCAGGCGCAGGCACAGCCAAAGTACCACAGGACTATATGTGGCGAGCAATTGCTGCGCAGTGGGAAAAGGAGATAAGTGAATGCTTGACACAGAAGCAGACATAACTCTAGCTTTACATGACAAGAGTCTAAGACAGCACGATGAGGCAATCAAACGCATCAACGAAAGGATTGACGCTATGCATGATTGGCAACTTACGTTGAATGCACAACTCTCCCTGTGGCGCTGGTTAGCGCCCATCTTAGCGAGTGTGGCCAGCAGCGTTGTGACTGCACTCATCATAAGGAGCATTCCATGATAGCACCTTCGACCCCGTTCTACAAAAAGCTCAAGTTCTGGTTGGCTGTGGCCACTGTAGGTTATCTGGTGGCCAAGCATTACTTTCCTGAGCTGCCCTTCCTAACCGAAGAGTGGTTCCAGGGATTGGTGCTAGGCCTGGTGGCCTGGCTTGTGGGTGAGCCGCTGGAAGTTGGCATCAGGGGGTTGCTCAAAAGGAGTTGAGATGTCGGGAAAACAGGTCAAGAACTGGAGCATGTATCATAAGCTCCGCAAAAAGGGCAAGTCCAAGACCTCGGCGGCCAAGATCACCAACGCGGCTGTAGGTTCGCGCAGCCGCAAGCGCAAGCGAAAGAGCAAGTGAAGCATGAAGGGATATCTGTTCGTCGGCCACAAGAAGTCAAAGCCTAAAGCCAAAAAGAAACCCACCCGCAAGCGCCGAGCCCCCAAGATGCCCAAGCGTGGAGTGGGCTCCATTTATTAGGAGTACGTGTGCCAGTAAGAGCATCAGCAGCGTATCTGGATTGGCCCTGGACTAGGGACAAGCGGTTCTATGGCCCAGGGCCTCAGTCCAGCCTGATGGCTGACCTGGTGAGCTACTGGTCTATGTCTGAAGGAGGGGGTGATAGACTTGACTCATATGGAAAATGCTCCTGGGTTCCGTCTCAGGGTGTAGCAGGCAGAACGGCTGGTCCATTCACAGGGTCATATGCCTTGTCTCTGCGAATAGCTAACACGGCAAGTTTTGTTTGCACTGATAATCCTTATTTTCTCCAACTTGGAAACAGGACCCACACCTGGGCCCTCTGGGTACGGCTGATCTCTAAGCCTACAACTTCGCAGATATTTTTGCGCAGATCAGACTCAGTTGATGCAGACTTCCAGATAGACTACTCAGGCAGTGCAGTAAACAGGTTCCGATTTGCCATCTGGGGAACTCCTTCAGGGCCCGTTACAGCAACCGAAGTTGTGTTGGGAAGCCCGCAGGTAAACACTTGGTACCTGCTATGGTGTGAGTATAACTACTCAACAAAGACGTTTGGTATTCATGTTCAAGGGAACTCCCCTACTACAGCCACCCTGAGTGGGTTCACTCCAGACGCCCCCCAAGGGGTAGCTACTTACCTGGGAAGGACCCAGGGTCCCGATCCTGCTTTCCCAGACGCCGACGTAGGACCCATGGCTCTGTGGCATCGGCTGTTGACTAACCAGCAAAAGAGCGATTATTACAACACTGGCCTGGGCCAAGTCCCACCCTTTTTTGGAGTAGCTTAGCCATCATGCGCATCTGTCTTGTCTTCCCAAAGTCCACGTTTTTGATTGACCCACTCGTCTACCCCCCGTTAGGCTTATGGTATCTGGCCGCACAGCTTGAAGCACAGGGACACGAGACAGACTTCAGGGACCTTACCTGCGACGAGTTCCCTAGTGATGGAGAGTTCGACCAGGTGTGGATTAGCGCCACCAGCCCACAGATGCACGAAGTCCGCAAATTAGCCAATTTGGTGAGAAGCTGGACTAAGTCAACTACTGTGTTTGGTGGCGCTGCACCCTGGGCCAGACCTGACACTCCTGGCTTGGAAGCTTTTGACTTGGTGGTAGCTGGCGAGGGTGACCACCCTACCACCGTCAGGCACATTGCTCAGGCAGCTGACTGTGATAAGGGCCCTGACCAATTGGTAATGAAACCAGCTATCACCCCAGGGGAGCTAACTTGGGTGCTACCACCTGCACGCAGGTGGGATTATAAGTACCACGCTTACCTGGAAGACCGCAGCGGTGTGAAGCACCGCTGTACGACTTTGTTTACTAGTCGTGGATGCCCAATGGCGTGTGCGTTCTGCGAGAGTGGGCGCAACGGAGTTATCTGGGATAGATTTGTCAGGTACGAGCCATTGGATACGGTTGAAAGCCAACTTCGCACTGCCGTTGAGGATGGGCATACGGCTATCATGTTTTATGATGACATATTGCCCTTGAACAAGCCCCGCACTTTAGCAATCATGAAGCTTATGAAGAAGTACAATCTCATCTGGCGATGTTTCCTTCGTACAGATGTAATCAGCAAGCAAGGTGGCTATGATTACTTGGAAGAGCTCGCAAATGCCGGGCTGGTTGAAGTCCTGGCTGGAGTGGAAAGTGCTGATAACCGCATCAAGGCGGCCATACACAAAGGTACAACAATTGAACAAGATACTCAGGTTCTTGCCTGGTGTAAGAGTCTCGGCATCAAGTTCAAGGCTTCGTTCATTCTTGGCCTTCCGAGTGAAGATAGGGAGTCTATGGCGCGGACTCGTGATTGGATACTCGAACAAAGACCAGATAGAGTGGATGTCAATACGCTCATACCGTTTCCTGGAACTCCACTAATGCGTAGTGAAGACTACATGGGTGTAAAGTTTGACATACATTGGGAAGAAGAGCTGCCAGAAGAGTTCTGGTATAAAGGCCCACGTGATAGCTCTCAAGCCCTGGTCAGCACCAGCCACCTAACTCGTGAAGAGATTGGTGCCTTCCGAGATGCACTGATGAAAGAAATCGAAGCAGCAGGCATTCCATACTGAGTGAGACATGCGAAGCCCTGATATAGTCGGCGCAGGGGGTGGAGTTGGGGGCATCAAAGTGATGGGTGGTTTGGGCCAGCTTGACCTACGCCAATTGCCTGGACTGTTCTTGTGGTACAAGGCTGAAGATGTTGAGCTGCCAATCGGGGACCCAGTCCCTGCTTGGAAAGACATTGGACCTTTCGGCGTCACAGCTATTCAGAATACTGATGCTCAACAAGCTATCGTGATTGCAGTTCCGGCAAAAGCCAATCGTAAGGCTATTAGTCTGGACGGTGTGAATGATATATATTGGTTGGCTCTAACCCCTGCTAATGCTAGTAATACATACACTGTGGCTTTGGCACACTATCATACTAGTATAGTGAGTGGTCAGTATTTATGGTATCCGGCTGCAAGTCTGGTACTTGCACCTGTGGGTTCTGGTGGCGGCTATGGCTTCTCTGATGGGGCATGGAAGGTTAGTCATACTAATACTCCAGGTTATGGAGTTTTGTCTTGGCAGTTGAATGCAGCAGGTGGAGATGTGGCTAGACAAGGTTTGCCAGTATTCAATACAACCTATACTGTTAGGGCTGTTACAGCAAGCACAACTATGTTTGGAAACCGTCCTAGTGGTGGCGTGGGCAGCAACCTGCAGGGGCACGTCTTTGAAGTGGTGGTCTTCTCGCCTGCATTGACGGACGCGCAGCGCGCACTTGTAGATCAATATCTGATGACCAAGTACGAGATTGGGTAGGTGGCCCTTAGCGGGTCTACCTAAAGGCAGGATTACATGAGCAGTCTTGAAGAACAGCAACGCATAGCAGCAGGGGTGATGCGCAACATCATTGGGCAGGCACTTAGTGTAGGAGTTACGCCTACACCATATGCTATCTGGCCGCCAGTGGCTACTGGTGGACTGAAGGCTACTCAGGTGGTCCTGCGCCCTGTGACCAACGCAGTGTGGTTTTCTATTGACCTGCCAGTAGGAGCGCCTGATGACCCCGCAGCTCAGTTGGCTGGCAACGTAGAGTATGTATTCCCAATCAGCCCCAATGCTGACACGATGTGGGTCATCGCTCCTGCAGCAGGTACAATTCTGACCCGCTGGGTAATTGGAGACTAGCATGTTTACGAAAATCCGGGGACAGCTAGCTAACGCAATAGCTGGTGAGCGCCCTCCCATTGTAGTCACTGGGGCGGAGCCTGTCTATAAGTTGGAGTGCAGACTGGTTGACGGCCACGTGACTGCTACCATTGTGGCTTCTCAGGTCTACAGGTATCGTGAAGATGGTACTCCAGTGGCGGCTACCATCCGCCTGAACATCAAGCCTAGCCCTGAGCTGGAGTACTGACTAACCTATTCATTGAAGGGGGTGGGGCGGAAGCAGCCATCACTGGGGTTATCACCAGTGTAGGCTCCTACGTCAGGTCAGTGGGTCGCTGGATAACTAAGTGGTGACATGAAATCGCTTAGACAACTGCAAGACGACTTGCTCAACATTAGACTCAAAGCCGCCAACACTAGCCTGTGGACTATTCAGGCTACTCTCAATGAGCACGCCCGCAGGGCTATCAATGACGCCATCTCAACCTATGAAATGAACGTCACACAGGTGTATAGCAGCGCGGCTCTAAGTACTGATGTTCAAGTCATTGCTCTTCCTAAAGATATCAGTCGGATAGTTAGGATTGAAGCAGTCACGTCTAGTGAGTCAGCAGGTGGTGCTGGGCGCAGACAAATTAGGGACTATGACCTGGTAGCTACTCCACAAACCAACCTGTTATATCTGAATGAGCTGGCCAGCGTGTATCAGTTCCTAAACATTGCTACCGAACGAGTAGACATCTTCTACGAGGGCCGACAAGGGGAGCTCCCAAGTGATGTAGTGTTGGTGGGTGCGGCCCTGACCACTAATGCTGGTCTTGGTGGCTTTGCCATCAGTGGTGGATCTCCAGCAGTCCAATTCAGGGCTCCTGGATACTTGGAAATTACTCCATTTGCAATGAGCCCTGGAGTGGCTACAGCAGTTCGAGAAGTAGTTAGGTATGACCTGACGCTTCCAGGGGCCTTCACTGGACTAACTCGGGGTGTGGAAGGCATGGTGTGGGCGTGGACACAGGGGTGTGTTGTTAGTGCGGTGTACGAAGCACCTGACCATACAGTCCCTGTTATCATGGCTAAAGCACAGGGAGCCATGTATGAGTTCTTCCTAAAGAACCGGGCCGTGTACGACCAGTACACAGCTATAGCCAGTGAGCAGGCAATGTCAGTAGGTGACTTACTGGGCCTGAGCCGAGCTATGGAAGACAAGGCTGACCGGGGCTACAAGCGCATTAGAACCCTACCAGCCCCCACCAAAGCTCGTGTGCGGGTGAGAGAGCATCAATGAGACTACTACTCAGTAGTAGTCTCAGCTGACGGCCTAACATGCCCCTCAAAGCAGGCGAGACCCACGACATAGTAATCCACTTGAACAACTCTATAAGTCTTGGGCTTATTAGCAAACCCCAGACCTACAGAGTAGACAATGCTCCGACGTTCATTCCTCGCTTTGCAGTAGGTGACCCCAGGGGGGCTGACTTCAACAAGTGGCGCTCATTTGTGCAAGACGACTTTAGTGGGGGTGCTGGTCAGATTACTCTGACAGCAGACAGGGGGAATAATCGCTATGCTGAAAGCAAACACGTTGAAGTAGGCCTGCCTGAAGTCACGGTTACCCAGGCTGCTGTAGTTGAAAGCCCAACAGAGTACATACAGGAATTTGCGACGCGCGGTCAAGAAATTCAGGCTGCTGCTAGAGTTGCAGTGCTCCCGATGGTGTCCTCAGCTGTGACTACGTTGGCTACTGTGTTCTCCAGTCCCCCATATGGAGTTTTTCTAGTTGCAAACTCTAATGCTCCAATGTTGTTTCATAACATTACTGCTATGATTTTCACACAGGAACGTATAGTTCCTGGCCCAATTGTATCAATAGGTACACCCCCTGTCCCACCCCAGAATGCAGTACTAGCTGACTGGGCTGTAAATGTTGCAGATTGGGCTGACTTATATTTACCCACAGGCGGGGGGCGCGCCTGGGCAGTAGCTGCTACTAATGTAATTCCTCAGGGTTCCAACAATTGGCCTGTTACAGGAGCAGTAGCCTACTCCAATGTGGTAGTCCTTGCCAAGTCGGTTTACGGGCTGACCATATACGGGTCAACTAATAATCTACAACCCGCAAACTTTTATAAGCCTCCAGTGATGAGCACTAATACTAACAGGGTGCATGTCTTTGACAGCAAATTGTGGAGGACGTGGTTTGGCAACTTAGCCTACTGGAACACTCCGGACAATGTGTGGTCTTCATACATACCTATAGGTGAAGCCCAGTACAGCATTTTGAATACTGCATCGTTCGCGGGCAAACTTTATCTTGGTAAGGAAGAAGGCTTGTGGGCCTGGGAGGCAGGAAGAGTCTACGAAGTGCAAAGCTTTCTGAACGAAGTCTCCGGCGTGAACTTCTCCGTGATGCTGGCACACCGAGGCTCTCTATACTTCAACATTCTGAATTCACTCTACCGATTGAGCAGCGCCAACTTAGTTGAAGTAATACAACTGCCGAACCTGGACGGGCAGATGGTCAGTGCTGCAAGCATTGGCCCGAATTTGTATTTGCTCATTCGCACTAAGGCTGGAGGCAGCACAGTTTGGATGCTCAATACAGAGCTAGGTGGCGTCTCCCAATTGTGGGACTTCAAGGACTTCGCACATCAGGGTACCGGATTGCCTAATTTCATAGGAGCTTTGTATGGGCAGTTATGGATTGCCCCTGTAAGTCTGACTACTACTGGGACTTCTCAAACTCATAGAATTGCGACCGTCAATAGACTTACTCCACCATTGACCCAGGCTGAGCCGAACTTTTACGGGCTGGGGGAACAAGCTAAGCTGGTAACTTCTCAACTAAACATGGGCTATCCAGGCCTGGAGAAACTCTTCAATCGTGTAGTAATCACCCACCAAACCCCACTTCCTACTGACTTCATTGATGTCTACTACATGCTAGACATGTCTCGAGTGGTTCCCATAGTTCAAGTCTACGGAAATTACCTGGCATCGGCACCTGTAAGTTCTTCGAACTTGACCGCCACCCTGACAGACGGTCTGGCATCCTTAGGCAATCCTACTGTAGACTTTGCAGAGCCAGGAGGCACTGAATTCAGGAACGGGAATGAGCTGTATATAGGGGCACGCAGCCCATTTGACAGACTAGACTTCGTTTTTCCAACTGAGGCTTTCTACTCCAGTGATAGCAGTATGGCTTATGAGGTCTCTACACCTACTATTGAGACTCCATACTCAACGTGGATTATAGAGTACTGGACTGGAAGTGTGTGGAGAAGCCTGTCTCACTATGTAGATGGTACAAAAGCAGTACCAGGCTCAAACCTGCTTCAGACTGGCACGCCCAGGCCTTTCAACAAGAGCGGATACCTTTCTTTCACCCCACCAAAAAACTGGAAGAGTACCACTGTCAATGGAGTGGCAGGGTATTATCTCAGGTGGACGGTAGTTTCGTCAGATGGCCTGTTTGACCCTGCGGCTTCCAGAAAGTGTTCTGAAATTACTGCCAGCAGCATGCTGTTTAGCGAGGAGTGGACGTTATTAGGCACTGTTAGTGGTAATCTTACTAGGTACACTGCCTTGTCATTCCCAGACTACACAGTAGGCCGCACCATAACCTTGATGTTTGTACTTAGAGGGACAGAAAAGTCCACCCCTGTACTGTTGTCGTATGAGATTGAGTACCAGCCTGTAGGGCCGAACAAGAACCTGATCAGGGCCAGTGCTGTTGCATTGGCAATCAACAACCTGGAGACTTTGCAGCCAGGGGTTGTAGAAAACTCAGCGCACTTCATTTCTACGGCTCTATTCTCCATGAACGGGGCGGGGTTGCCGTATACCGTACAATTGCCCTACCCGCCTCCCGTAGCCCACACCCGGCGCATGCTGGTATCCATTGCATCCCCTGGCGTGGCGCCCCCTGTGTTGGCGTATGGGCATACTAACGCGCTAGGAACCGGCGCGGTCATTGAAGCCGAAGTGCCAATCATTTTAGATGAGGTCTGAGTGACCTAAAGGTAAAGCAGTGCCACAAACTCGTCAGCTTGATGCACAGAGATACTTCGATAGGGTACGGTCACGCCAAGCACGCTTAGGACAGGCGCGTCTACGAGACTCCTGGCAGGCTGGTGGGGACGTTGGCTTCATTGATTACTTTCCGGAGGTGCCAGGCACAATTCCTGAGAAGATGATATTTCAATGAGTTAGCTAAGCGACATATCAATTTCTACTACAATGTGTACTTTGGGGACATTCCGTTCACTACAGACAAGTCGGAAAGGTATCGTCCAGACTTTCTGTTGTATGATTACCGCATCATCATAGAACCTCAGGGTGTGTACTGGCACACTAGGCCTGGCAAGTTTGAGTCGGACTATGTGCGGGCGGCTATGTTAGAAGCAGCAGGTTACAAGTTGTACTACTTCACCGATACTGAAATCCTGGCAGGTGTGGAGACTGCACTCAACACAATCCCTGAGCTAGTCAACCCCACCATTACAGGGAACACTCGCATCATTGGGCAGCAGTCTTTCAATCCGTTGGCTCCAGTTATTGCTCGTATCAAGGCACGCCCTAAGATTGTTCGCACCAGATTTAGAGTGCCCAGGGGACGTGGAGTCAGAGTGCAGGCCGCCTGGGAGCCTGAGCGCAAAGCCAAGAAACCCACAGGAGCAGTAGGTAGGGTGTTTAGGCCACAGTTTGACATTGACCCTGTGTATCTAAAGACTGTCAAGGACTTCGGGCAGGAGTGGTTGGGATACCTACAGCAACTGGAGCAGTTCTTTGTGGACTTCCCAGAAGCCTCAGGCTACTATCCTGAGTACTATTCGTATTGGCTGAAGTGGCGGGGCTGGTGGAACCGCTTTAGTGGGCCTGTGAAGGTACCTTGATGCCTCTACAAGACTTGCAGTTCAGCGGGGCCCTAGTTACTAGAACTACTACGTTTTCCATGTCTACTGCGATCACCACGATAGTACTACCCAACCAGGTAGACTATGATACTGATGGGTACTTCCAGGCAGACTCTGGCAAATTCATTGCTCCAGTGTCGGGGTATTATGCAATTGGAGCAGTTGGAGCCTGGTCAACTAATTCCCTGGGGACTGTTAGGTCTCTAATCTTGCAGGGACCGAGTTCTGTTCTGTCTCAGCATAGGACAAGTCCGTTGACAGTACAGCCGACCTGCAATCCATATGCTGAGGTTGCCTTGAACCAGGGGGACACAGTAGACTTGAGGGCATTACAGGATTCTGGCAGCAACATGTTTTTGATAGGGGGTACGGTACATCTATCCATTAGGCTGCTGGGGGTAGCAGCCATAGGTTACAGAAAGTAGGCTACAATGACCTGGCAAGAGTGGACTATCATGATCACAGCCATCATGGCTGCAGGGGTGGTTCTTGGGGGTCTGGCTGTTGGGGCAGGGATGTGGTGGGGTCTTCGGCTTCGGTCTCAGACAGTGCATGTGGAAGTACAATATCCTGACTGGTTTCTAAAGCAGGAAAAGAAGGTGGGGACAGAGACCCCGCTTCGCCAGCCCCTGCCAGTCCCAACTGTTCGAGGGAAGCCTGTCGAGAAGCAATCAGAACCTGCTCGTCCATAGAGCTAATGACAGCCTTCATCTCCTGCATTATCTCCCACTGTTGCTCACGTGCCTGGGTCAGCAGCAGGGCCCACAAGGCCAACACAAGACGCTTCCCCTTCAGGTAGTCGGCTTTTAGGCAGGCACGCAACAGCAGTATTGTAGTTCTCTTGCTGGTTGTGTACCAATAGAAGTACTCTTTGCCTGCGAAGTGCACCCCTGCACTGCCCCCAAAAATCCTGAGCATCCAATCCAACTCTAGCATGTCATCAGTATAAATTATGAGGCGGGCATAATAGTACCAGGTCCCCCACCAGACCCTAAACGGGTACACTTTGCCAATGGCAGCAAAGAGCCTCACCGCCCGTTCTACGTCCTCAGGAGAAGGTCTACGCCTACTGGGCATATGAAGCTGCCCGCCAAACGTTGTGTACAGTTGACTTACTTACCCCGAACAGAAGGGCGGTCTGGCGCAGGGTCAGTCCCGTTTCCTTGCAGTTCAGGATCTTCTCTCTAACCTCCAGGGAAATTCCGAGTCTGCCTTTGCTGATGGCGTCTTGCACGTTGTCGTGAGCAGTTCCTTGAAACAGGTGACCAGGATTACAGCAAAGAGGATTATCACAAGTATGAAGCACATCCAGCTCGGGGTTGAAATCATCATACGAAAGTTTATAGGCTAATCGGTGTGCTCTGTAGGCGTTCCCCTTCAGCCCGAACAGACCATAGCCACTCTCGAACTGGCCTGCTTTCCAGGGCCAGCAGTCATTCCAGTCTTTGATGTCTACCTTTTCCCAAAGGCGTTGTTCAAGTGTTTTCATGTACATGCTCCTGAAGCCATCGCTCCAAGGGTATCAGGCTGCCTAGATTTGTGCCTACGGATGTATCGACACCCCAGGGCAGGCTCTTTACATAGCGGGTGGCCACTTCTACGATTTTAGATTCCACGATAGCTGCCACCTTCTTTACAATCGCAGCTCCTTCAGGGCACTCCAAAATAATAGAGTCATGCACAGTCATCACAATCCTGGCTCCCCAGCGATATATGTGCCCAGCTCCGCCCTGGTGGAGTTCAATCATACTGATTAGGGTGATCTCTGATGACAGTCCCTGGATGGGAGCATTCATTGCAGCCTTGCGGGCTTCGTCTTGATTCTCCTGGTTGATGAAGTAGAACCTGCGCCTGCGCCCTGTGGGCGTGGAAACGAACCCCTGGGTCTTCAACAGCTCGAATTGTGATACGCGGTACTCCCACAGCTTGCCCATCATCTTAGCATAGCGTCCTACTATGCTTTTGGCATGTTCAATGGGTATCTGGTTGTGACCCCTACGTACAATTGTGATGATGAGCGACGCCTCGGAGCCACCATACAGGAAGCCAAACGTCACTTCCTTGCACGCTTCCCGCTCTTCCTTCTTGAAGTTCTGCCCATACAACTCAATTGTAGTTGCAGTGTGCAAGTCCCATTTTGGGTCTTGAAAACCATTGACCAGGAATGGTTCTTGGCTGTATTCAGCTGCTACCCGCAGCTCAGACTGTTTGCTGTCAACTGACATAAGTACTGTGCCAGGAGCGGCAGCAATACAGTCTTTGATGACTTTACCAAATTGTCCTTCTTCCTTGTCTGATGCTCGTGGCACTGTCTGCAGCGGGGGACCTTCCCTTGTGCTGATGCGTCCTGTCTCAGTTCCAGGTATCCACAGGGTACAGTGCACGCGAGACAGGTCATCAATGTTGTTCCTGAAGGAGTCTAGGTAGGCACTTCGCAGCTTAGCCACGCGCCGGAACTTGAGTATTGCTGGGATGATTGGGTGTTTGTCAAGTAGGTCCATCAGCACTCCCTTGCCTGTAGAGCGCTTGCCTACTCGCGGGTCACGCGGGGGTGAAGCTTTTAGTACATCATAGAGAATGTATGCGCACTGTTGTGCTGACCCAGGGTTCAACCCCTTCGTTGCTATGCGTAGCCTGATGCGCTCAGCCTCACTCAGGACCTGAACCGACCTTTTCACGGTTCTGGCCAAAGTCAGGCTCTTGACGTGCCGCTTCACCAACTCCGGCTGCATCAGGTGGCTCAGTTGTTCCGGTGTCAACACCTGTTTCAACAGTTCCAGGTCTACTGATTTGGGCATTGTCAGGCTCCACCCCCCGATCAGGTCGGGGGTCAGCTGCTGGTAAGAATAACTCAGGTAGCAAGTCCTGCACGTTGTACTGAATGGTAGCGTACAGACTCTTCAGGGCTTCGTCAAAGTAAGTATACGCAGCATTGACCCTGCCCATGTCTATATACATACCATTGAGTTCGACTTGTACAGCTGTCTCAGACAAGGGCATGATGATACTTCTGAAGGGGGTGTCATACAAGCCCTGCTCCCGCAGTTGCTGCTCCAGCAGGACCTTCAGCTTCAATGTATACGCCACGTCCATAGCTGCGTACTTGTACAGTACATCCTTTGGAACAAGCGAGTAGTCAGGGTTAGCTCCGTGCAGATGTGGCTTTATCATCTGGTGCTCATAGTTGGGCACGTCAAAGTTGAACTGAATGAGAGACTTCAGGTCGTGGGTTCCCTTGCGCTCTTCTAAACAGTAGTGCGCCAGCATGGTATCAAAGTCACAGCGCGGCTTCCAGCCCAGCTGGTACATCATGAACTTCTGGTCAAACTTGAAGTTGTGCCCTACGAACTCAACATCAGGTCGACTCCAGAACTGCCACCACACATCACTGTCCCTGGTGTCATACATCAGGGAGCCTGGCACAATGTAGACGTGGTCAGGCTGACTGCTGTAGCACAGCGCCAGGCATAGGATTACATCCTCTCTGTACTTGACTTGAGACGTTTCTAAGTCTGCTGCTATAACCTCTCCGGCCTTGGGATATATCAGGTCTTCCACCTGCTGCACCACTTCATAAGTAGGCTCCCAGGTATTGATGATAGGCTCCTGATGAGCCTTTGTCAGGTCGTCAAGCATGTCCTTGCACTGGGCGGGGTTGCGTAGGATGAATGCCGGATGATACGAGGCTAGGAACCAAAGCGGCCCTTCAGGGCCTGCTTCACTCAACAGCCATCGGCCCCTTGTGGCCTTGATGCCTTCTTCAGGCGGGTGGCCCAGCAGTGCAGCCAGGGCTGTGCCTCCCATGCCCACCAGCTTTGCTTCAGGATTGTACTTGTGTACCTGGGCCAGCTCATTCACCAGGCGTGGGCGACAACACCGCAAGGCGTCGTCACTCAGCCCTTCCCCGGCTTTACCAGATGGCTTGCACAGCAGCGCATTAGTGCAGTATGTGGTTTCACGTTTCCAGGCAGTCTGCTCCAGTGCCGCATTGAGTAACCTACCAGACTGACCAATGAGTGGTCTGAAGGCCCCACCAGGGCGCACCTCTTCGCTGCCAGGGGCTTCCCCAACTACGATGAGCTCAACATCTTGAAAACGCTCCAGGACAGGCCCATCTAACACAGGTCCTGGCTCGTTGTAATACGGACAGTGTGAGCAGTCAGCCCCCAGCATCATAGCCTTGGACTTCTCCCACGTGTGTACAGGCTTCATCCTTCGAGTCATTACTCAGCTCCTGCAGGGTGGCACCAGCTCTTCAACAGCTTGATGTTCTCAAAGATGTATCTAGCCAGTGGGTCCTGCTCTTCTATTGCTGCCCCATTCCAGTCCAGGCTCCTGTGCCCTACTTCATGATACTGTGTTAGGTAGTTTGCGTGCTGAGCATATGCAATTGGCGCCCCAGTGTCCACTGAGCGTATCCAAGGGTAGTCTCTGGCTAGATACTTGATGTCATCTGGTGGGCCTTGCAACCCCAGCAAGTGCACATCCAGTTCAGTGTGCCAGCCTAGTTTGGCAATCCTATCCAGAACTACATTGCGCTGTATGGGAGACCACTTGGGCAGTCCAATGGTTTGTACTGTACCCCTATCAAGTAGGTATCGTGCGCAGTTTTCCCACTCTTCTATGGTGTTGCCGTGTGGCACAATCATCTTGCCGTTGATGAGCCGGCTCAGGTGGGCATCTCCGTACTCCATTGTGAGCTGGGCATTATTGAGTACATCAGGCACCACAACTTCCTTGGCCTTTATCATTCCAGCTGCAATGTTCAGGGCGCTGGAGCCAAACGTGTCTCCTTCAGCCGCCCCGTTGTCCAGAATGACGTAGTCCCCTGCCATGCTGCGGGCTCTGAAGTATACCCTGTATTCTAAACCAGCTTCATTCAGCACTCCCTGTGCCAAAGCCATATGAATGTGGTCTCCCCAGCCACACCACCAGAGCATGCTAGGAGGAGATATAATCGCTAATCGCATGGCAGCTCCTTACAAGGGCTCACAGTCTTGCGGGCGCACCCACAGGCTAGGTCCGTCATCTCCAGGTTTTGGATGCACGTTCAGGCCCCACTCATCAGGTAGGAACGTAGACAGCCTATCCCACACATCCATCAGCCTGCCATCTGTCAAGGCCCGGTGAGCGTTCGTGTCCTTGTTCAGTATATCGCAGGGAATTTTTGCGCGTACCTTGAAGGGTAGGGGCTTTGCTATCCACCAGACAATGGGCTCAGGTGGCTCAACTATCTTGTTGAACTCCATGTAGAGCATGTTGGTTACACGTACTTGAGTCAGTCCCTCTTCCCGTGCAATCTTCTCCACACGCCTGACAGACTCAGCGTCTTCTTGTGGAACTATGACTGCCCATCGGTCAATGGTCATCTAGAGATATCCTTTCTGCTCATAATTAGCAAGTCCAAGAATTCCTGTCTGGCAGGTGGACTGGAGAAGAAGCAACCCTTCGGTAGGGATGTGACCATCTTGGCTCCGACCTTCCGCACTCCACGACAGGACATACAAGTATGCACGCATTCAAGTACCACCATTACACCCTGAGGGTCAAGTGTTCTATACATCCAGCTCACAATCTGAGCGGTCAAGTCCTCCTGGGTTTGTGGACGGTGTGCTAGCCAATCAACAAGGCGTGGCATCTTGCTCGTGCCAATGATGCGCTTTGCTGGAATGTACCCAACGTGAGCAAGCCCGAAGAATGGCAGCAGGTGATGCTTGCAGATGCTGCTGAACTCTAAATTGAAGTCAGCTATCAGCTGGGCTTTTGGCGCCTCGAAGGTGGTCAGCTCAAAGTCTGGTTCAGATTCGGGGACGTACTCCTGTAGGTACACACGGAAGCGCAGAGCAGTCTCAACAGCATCATCCTGACTGAAGCCTAAGCCACCTATTAGGTAGTGGCTGAGCTCATTGAGCTCTAGTGTGGTTGTGCCTATTAGCGGCATCCTTGGTAGCTTGATATCCTCGTACTCTTCATACGGTGTTTGCATCATTTTATCTCCAGACGATATTGTAGGCGATCACTATACCGCCAGTTGGGATGGTCTATCAGCCAGTCTAAAGCCTTACGTACCATCTCAGGACGTGGTGGGCAGCCTTCTGGCATGAGCACTATCTGGCCTGTACGTAAAGCCTCAAAGCCATTCAGCAGTTCCAGGTCCAAAGGTTCATCCACTACGAACTTGAACTCGTTGGCTCGCGCCCGCAGGTCTGCGTCTACCGTAAAGGACTTGTTGGCTTTTGGAGACACCGTCAGCCAGTCAGGCCACAGCTCCCCCTTCATGGGGAAGTATCCAGCTGTTTCCAAATGGATGAACTTCTCACAATCCCTGATGGCTTCAAAGAGAGGGTCAAGGTCCCAGATGCAGGGTTCTCCACCAGTTACACACACCCAGTCAGCCCTGCACTCCCCTACTATATCGTCCACGTGCATCACAGAGCCCCCTTTGTACCATGTGTACCGTGTATCACACCAGTGACACCCAATAGGACAACCCTGCAGCCGAACGAACGACATAGGAGTTCCAGCCTGCAGACCTTCACCCTGAATTGTAAAAGGGTAAATTTCATTCACCCTATAGAGCCCCTGGCCTTCTAGGTTGTGTGACATCATGGCCTCCAGGTGGCGCGGCTCTTTTCTGTTTCCCAGACTGTGACTTCAGTTAGATTCACGTCTGAGTGGAGCGCTTCCAGCTCCTGCCTAATCCGGTGGGAGAACCACTCAGCAATGTTCTCAGCTGTAGTCCTAAAGAGCAGGAGCACATTCAGGTCGTGGTGGTCAAGCATCTCAATCAGGGGCTTGACAATGGCGTCCAAGTCATCAAAGTCCATTACCATACCTGCATCACTCTGCCCTTCGTCCGGCTTAAGTGGGCCTGAGATAGTTACGTCCACCTTGTATGAGTGTCCATGCGGTCTTGCACACTTGCCTTTGTGGTTAGGTAGGTGATGTGCTGCTTCGAAGCGATAAGTTTTAGTAATAGATATCATGGCTACGCCCTTCAATCGTACCTAGTGAATGTTTTGCCACACTGCGGGCAGTGGCCGACACGCACCCGGCCAACACCTGGCACAACCTGCTCATGTAGCATCACTAGTTGGGGTATGTGATTACCCAAGGGTGAAGTGCCTTTGCACCACTCGAAGGCGTTGTAGCCCGCAGGCTCATCCCCACTCTCCGCCTGCGGTTCGTTCGATTGAGTTCCTGATATCAAGGCCGACATTTTGAGCTCCTTTCAAGTCAATGCCGTACATATGGTAGCCATTCACGACTGCTGGTGGCTTGAGGTACTCCAGCTCCAGCAGCTGGGCTCTGATGCTGTCTTTAGCTAACCGACCCTGCTCAGTGGCCCTGCGGTATTTGAGCCACCAAGCAAAGGCCATAGGATAATGGAAGCGCAGCACACCCCCCTGGGATGCCCAGGGTATACCTGTTGGCCTGCTGCCGTTGCTACTGATGTAATTGCAAACGTCCTCAACAAACTCGTCAGCCAATGTTAGCGGCCTGCCTGCCTTCGTCGAGTACACGTTCTCCAGGGTCTGCTGCAGCACTGATGGACTTGGTTGGTTCAATCCAGTAAATGCAGCAAACATTTCTAAGCCTAACATACACACTGAAAGGTTGTTCCTTATTCGGTCTGGAAGGGTCTGAGGAAACGTCAATGTACATTCCTGCTTGGACGTCTGTAGCATGCCAGGGAGTTCCCCTGAGTTCAGTGTCTCCAGACAGAACTGCAGATATGAAGTCCCCCAGGCGTTGAAGCTCTGCTCTAGCTTCTGGATTTGATAACGGGCTTTCCATGCGTCACTTCCTTCCTGTATATCCTTAGGGTGAAATTGTACTGCGAGGATACGTTCCTTTGCAGCAGGGTCTGCTATCTGATCTTCTCCATCTACACTGAAGGGAGCAGTGAGTGGATAATCCTGAGTAGTTTGGTCAGCACGTCCACGAGGGTCACTGCCAGTGTCATAGCTAAGAAGAACATAGCGGAGAAATCTTTCCGCTGTACCCTGGCGAAACTCACTAAAAGCAATTGGAAAAGCATTGCTGCTACCAAGTAAAGCAAGGCTGACAAACCTAGTCGTATTAGCGTCATATGATTTAGGCTCCGTATTGCAAAGCAGTGGCTGGAAGACTCTCAATACGGTGGTGGTCTTGCCGCTGCCTTTAGTGCCGAAGACATTCAGGATTGGAAATCTAACGCCGAGTCGCTCGAGCTCAGGCTTGAAAGGAGCCGCCATATACCAGCCAATGACTGGCCATATTGTGCTGGGTGCATTGAGCTGAGGCAGTAGGGCCCCGATTTCTGTAACCAATCCGTCCAGTCTACCTGCGGCAGCACGTCCAGCCACTCCAGCATCCAGGGTCTCAGGTACCCGCTCAACGTGAAAGTCCACAGCGGGGTGCTCACGATGGGTGTCGAGATAAACCAAAGCAGAAGACTCTCGTTGCCTGGGGCCGTCCGCTCCGAGTGTGGTTGACCTACCGACATACCAGTTAGCTCCACTTTGCTTGTGTAGACCAAGGACTGAAGTTGCCCTAACCTTAGGCAATCCTTTAGACTGGAGTCGTTCAAGCAAGTAAGGTAAAAGTTCTCTGATGTCACTGTCACTCCCTAGCCATTGCCAGGCAGCTAATTTGCATTCTCTGTCCAGGGCGTTACGTCCAGTGAAAGCGTTTCGTGTAAATGTAATGTCAGCCCAGTTGTATCCCATCGCTCGCACGTTGCAGACAATCGCATCCTGTGCATCCCCAACCAGCAGTAGGGTTGGGTCAAGTATGAAGGTGCTAACTCGTTTAGCAGTTTTTCCGTGAACAACATAGTACCCATCATCTCTCTCATCGAAGGTGCGCCGCTCAGCTGGGCCAGTAGCTCGTTTAGCCCCAGCTTCTGGCGCTCCGACGGGCTCATTCTCAAGAGACTCAGTGGCTGCAGCAATCGTTCGTTCCAGATAATCATTCCCATCAGCTGTGTCCCGCTCTCGGAACTTGTCTCCCACTTTGTGGTAGGTGAAGATAGTCCTGATGGTTTGATTGCTGAAACCAAGTTGAACCAGGTCACGGATGACCACAAAGTCCCGTTCACTTCTGGACTTGTGCTTCCTGGAGTCTCCAGTAACCACCTTTCTGCGTGTGGAACTTTCGACATCAGCCACTCTGAGGCACTCCGCAAGGGAGTACACAGCGGGCCGCACATCTGAGAGTACACAAGGGACAGGGCTTCCAGTCTTCCAATTGTTAGTAGCGGGAACTCGTAGGAGTCTATTTGCATTGTGACAGTGGTCTCCGCCACAATCCCCAGCGAGCGTTTTGTTTGCAAGTTCAATGCTTTCGACATCATAACACCAGTCACTCAACAACCAATAAAGGTGGTAATGCTTGGCTCGTCCTGTCTTTACAATGATGCTGGGTGGTAGAAGGCACTGGGGTCCTTTGGCAGGAGCTTCATCAAGGTCTACCCACAAGACCCTGGTACCCAGCACGTCTTCTTTTGTGGAGCCTTGAGTACGCCTAAGAGCTGGGCCGAAGTAACAATCGAGGTCAGCGGGGAACTCCCAGCCAGGTAAGTCTTGAACTTGTAGCCACTGGCGATTGGGGTGGTCGTCAAGCTGACCAACGGCAACTTCAGCCCAGCTTTCAACCGGGCTGTTGTGGAATATGAGCTCGAAGAAAGACACATGATGTCCTTAGCAAAGCTTTAGATCTTCGGCCATGCGTTGGGCCATCGCCGCAATCTGAATAAGCTCCTTCAGCATCCTGTCCAGACTACGAATCTGGGGCTGCTTGAATACTTCAGCCTGGAGCTCTACCACCTCCTCCAATAGTATAGCATACCCCTCATGCGCCGAGGCTATGTGTCCATACGCAAGCTGGGCATACTCCAACTCGGCTTGTTGCATGTCAGGAAAGGTTGTCATGCATGGTGTCCCAGACAGAAGCGGCGGGGCAGGCAGCGCCGCTCCTGTGGTAGGTTTACTTCTTGAACCAGCCAAGAATCTCGGTTGCAGGAGTTAGCTCAGGGCCGACTCCAACGTTGCTTTTGGGGCGCGAATGCCTTTGACCTTGGGGTTGGTGCGGCCTTCGTACTCTTCGTTGACCGTCTTGATGTCGGCTTCCAGGCCAATCAGGTCTTCAACCTCAAACTCCATCCCACCCAGGGCCTGAACTGCTTCCTGGTCGTTGGGGTCAAGGCCTGCATCAATCAGGCCCAGCGCCTGAAAGACCAGAATCGTGCGCCAGATGGCGTCTGTCTCCAACATCACGTTGTCGAAGGGAACCTTGCGCCCCACGAACTCAGGGTCGTTGTGGCCGGTGAGCTCCCAGGTGACCTGGATCATCCTGTTGCCAGCCTTACTGACGGCCTCTTCAGCTTTCAGCACGACTGCGTTGTGCCAGCCCTCAGGAATAGCTTTGAGGGTTTTGGCTTGTGAAAAATCGATTACGGGCATTGGTTAGTCTCCTTGTTCAGTTGTAGGGTTTGCCTGCCCTTTGGTTGTTGGTAGTTCGTTGAGCCATTCCTGCAAGGTTCGGGCTACGTCAAAGAACGCAGACCAACCCCTGTCTGGCCAAACTCCTGCACACAGTATGCACGCGCACAACAGCGCCAGTTGTTTATTGTTCATAAAGGGGTGTTCTCCCTTCCGTAGATACGTTCCCAGATTTTGGCTACAGTGGGGTCAACCACAAAGCCACCAAGCTTGCCATACTGGTCTTTGGCTATCCACTCATCAGACTGGACGGTAACCATGACATTCCAAGCATCAGGCACCAGGCCCCCCAGCTGCTTACGCACCCCCAGTTTGCGCTGTTGCACTGGGTCAAACTCCACTACAGGAACCATGCGCCCTGTGATATAGGCATACGACTCCATTGACCCGCCTGCTTGGCCTATGAAGGCAGGCCGAAACTTCTGAGCTCGCTGGGTTGGGCCGTCGGCACCTTCAGCGCGGGCCTTAGCCGACCTGAAGTCGATTGCAGGCTCCCGCTCCAGTGCAGTCACAATGACATTCAGCGGGTGCTTGTTGTGCATGGCAGCCAGCTCAAAGAACAGTGACCCCCAGTAGGCCATCGTAGCCAGGTTGTCCTGGAACTTGCGCGGGTCAATCTCAGTGCCACCTATCTTAGCGAAGTCTGGGTCAGACTCACTCCGTCCCATAATAACACGCCACACCTTGTTATTGACTTCAGTAGCGCCGTCAATGATGAGTGTCAGGAACTTCTGGGCTCCGACTAGTGGCTGCATCACCTGCCCATACGGATGGCTAACTGGTTGGCCTTGGTATAGCCAGTCGTACACGTCATTGAAGTCCCTCAGGGACTCAATCTCAATGACAACAGGCTTCTGGGGGTAGTCTTGTAGGGAGATTGGATTGCCCCCAATGGTAAGCATCAGGGCTGGGGCCGTAGGCTCAAACAAGGCGGCGCTTCCTGCGAAGCGGGTCTTACCTGTGCCTGCGTTTCCATAGACAAGTATGCGGAGTTTGGAAGCTGATAGATCAGTGATTATCTTAGCCACAGTAGATACACTCCTATTCCACACCCCACCAGTGTGATGAAAGCCCCCGCCAGTACGTAGAGTATCGTCGCCAAGCTGCGCAGGTCTTCTTGTGCTCCATCATCGTCAAGCGTGCTCATGATTGATCTCCTGTTCGTAGAAGTACAGGTCTGGGTCAGCCCACTCAGTGCGGGTCCTGTACCGTTCCTGCAGAAGTGGTGTTGGGTCAGCCCCTCTCATGACCATCAGACATGGTTGCTTGAAGCGACAGAAGTTGCAGTTGGCCCAGAGTGGAGATGGGTATACAGGCTCCTGTGGGTCAAGCATCTTCTTGGCAATTAGGCGGTTATTCTCTGCCAACAGCTCAAGCTCTGTCTGTGTACGGCGAACTTCTACACGCCTGAAGAACGTGTTGCCCTTGTCGAACAGCACCTGGAGCATGTCCTTGTGGATGTCGTAGAGTTTGTGCCGCACCCCATCGAACAGGGCCTGCTGCTGTTGTGCTTTGGCTTCAGCATGGGCTTCTGGAGTCATGGTCTCCCACCCCAAAACTGTGCTCTCATCTCCGGCCCACTCCCAAGCCAGGTCGTCGAGTTGTTTCTTGTACACTTCAAAGGTGGTGTCAATGGACTTGTCCTGAGACAGGCCCCCATCCTTGAGTGTCCGCGCCTGAGTAGGTACCTTCTTGCGCATGATGTTGTATAGTATGCCTGATACGCGCAGGCCCAACAGGTGCTGTGCAGCCCAGGCATACATGCCAGCCTGGTTGTCATTGTCTAGGCTCTGGACTAATTCGTCGATGGACCGGGCTGTCTTGTGTTCCAGCACCCAGTACGTGTTGTCGGACTTGCGCTTGACTACTCCATCCAGCCTCAGCCCGTAGTTGACCCAGCCATCCATTGGCTCATCATCAAAGAAGGGCAGTTGATATTCTCCATCAGGTCTAATCAAGGGCACATCATTGCTTGACAGCTCCAAAGCCAGGAACTCCAGGTTTACGTCGTCGTTCTGCCCATCCTGCTTTGACTGCCACAGCTCGTAGTGTTCCAGCATACCGCGACCAAGCGTGATGTTCTGTTGGAGCTTGGACTTGTCTTCAAGAGACATGCCACCTTCAAGCTTGTCCAGACGCAGGAGCTCCTTTTCAGCCCAGATGTCGAAGGCCATCACTGCGCTGTCGGCCAGGCCTTCGTACTTATAATGTAGCGCGTGATGGATACCCTGCCCCAGGAAGAAGGGCACGTAAGGAATGTTGGGCTCCAGGTTCATGCGGTGTGGAGATGAGAACTCCCATTGCTGCCTACACCTGAGCCAGGTGCGGATGTCACTGATGTGTACGGTAGAGGTGGGTGTCACAGCTCTAACCTTTCCAGCAGGTCGGCCAGAGTATTGCTTGCTGACCGTATGCGGGTCGTGCGCTCTCTGAGGCTGAGAGCCAGTGGTATGTCTGGGGGAGTTGGAGCATCGGCTTGCAGATTGGGTCCGAGGACTCTCAGTACGGGAGCCAAGCGCTCCTGCAGCTCCTTGAGCCTCTCCTCCAGGGTATTCAGGGCCGTCTGTTGGGCTGCCAGCTCTCTGCTGATAGCCGTTTCTTTACTCGGCTGTACGTTCATGTGTAGTCTCCTTGATTGTGAAGCAACTCATAAACAACTTGAGCATCAGTGAGTTTGTGCTTGAGTGCGAGTGAGACCAGTAGGTCAATGCTGTGGTCACATTGCAGGTTGATGATTAGTTTAGGGCTTGTAATGTTTATGCGATGCACTCGATCTACAGCTTGTTGCATTTTGGTAGCTGACCATACCTGCTCGACAAAGATGAGTACGTCAGCCCTTTGCAGGTTTAGGGATTCTCCTGCTGCTGCAATTGTACCAACAAGGAGTCGAGTTCCTCCATTGATAAAGTCAGCTGCTGCTCCAAGGTCGCTACCTCCCACAACGCATGCTCCGGAGAACTGCTTTGCAAGTCGGATTGCAGTGTCTCTAAACTGGCTAAGCACCACTGCAGGTGTGTTTGGATTGTCTCTAAGCCAGTCTTCAAGCCATTCATATTTGGCGCTGGGGACTTCGATGCCGAGGAGTCTTGGGTCATTGGTCACCTGTTGTAGTCTAATGATACGAGCGAGTGTGTTCTTGATGAAGAGTTCGGGCTGCTCTACCGCGTGCCCGTCGGCGTTATGCACGCCCCCCGCCCTACGCGGGGGCACATTACTTAGACCACCTGCGAGCTGGTAGGGGAGCTGGACAATTGTCTCTTTGGCAATCTTTGTGTACCAGTCCCGCTGCTGGTCCCCCATATGGACTGGTATGGTCTGGAATATCTTAGGAGGCAGTTGTGGAGCTACATCAGACTTTGTCCGACGCATCATGTATGGCGCTACGAGCTGGGCCAGCTCGTCTTTGTGGTCAGCTCTGACGCCCTTGATTTCGTAGCCACCAAAGAAGGTTTGCTTGTAGTCAATGAAGTGGTCGAAGAATTCCCAGTACGAGTGAAAGATGGTGGAGTCCAGCCAATTGAAGATGCTCCACAGGTCTGCTGGGCTGGTCTCCATTGGAGTAGCTGTGAGCGCAATCTTGCGGGTGGCCTTGATTGACTTTATCTTCACTGCAGTCTGCGTCTTGCGGTTGCGTATGCGATGAGCTTCATCAAGTATGATGCAGCCCCAGTTGTACTGTCGCAGTGTCGGGTTGAGACGCACACCTTCATAGTGCACCAGTACCCACAGGTTAGTCATGCGCCTACCCCTGAAGGCCCCCTGCAATTGGAAGCCATCAGGCAAGCGACCAGCGTCTCCGCAAATGACATAGCCCTGGTCAGGAAAGTGTGGAGGTTGGAGCTGGCGCTTTATTTCCTGAGCCCACCACTCCTTAGCCCTGCGTGTACATACCACCAGTATCGGCCCATCAGTCATGTGATGTGCTGCGTGTATGGCCATGAGTGTCTTGCCAAGACCACACTCATCAGCCAGCAGGCGCCCTTTGTGGCCCCCCTTCAACCACTCTATGGCTTCTTCTTGGTACGGGTGGGGCGTGTCGGGTAGTGCAGGTGGTACCTGTTGTACTGAGTCCGCAGGTAATGAATGCAGTGACGCAGGGCTGACTTCTCGTGGGGTGACAGCCCGTAGAGAGTTAGCCCAAGCTTCTGCAGCTTCTCGTCGCTCCACATCTTTTGAATATCTGGCTGCTGAAAAATCAGGCATGGAGTTAGTCCTGTCTGGTGTGCCAACAGCCTGAGTTGACCGATGACTTGTACTGCTGGGAACTCAGAGCCTATCTGCTGCTTGGCTAGGTGTGGGAACAACTTGAATGTTTCAATGATAATTGCATCAGGCGGATTGATAGTCAGGTCGGCTACCTTAGTCAGCAGGTCCAAGTCAGTCCAAGGCACTTCGGTCGTAGCCAGAGACCGAGCAAGGGGTGGCCACTCATTAGCTAGAGTAGCCACCCCAATGGTCTCGCCGGGGTCAAATGCTATGATAAAGCCCATCGCTAGAACGGCAGTGGGTCTTCGTCGGTGGGGTGCTCAGGCTTGGACTCAGGTGGGCGTGGTGACTGGGGCTCAGGCAACAATGACTCTTGAAAAGTCATCTGGTGGTGTGCCCAGTCATAAGTCATGGTCAGCCCTGGCTCAGTCGGGAAGGTGGGGTCACATTCCAGAGCCAGTTTCTTGAGCGCATCCCAGGACTTGCGCCTCTTGGTCTTGAGTTTGGATTGGAACTCGAGCACCGATTGGAGCAAATCTCTGATGTTGAGTTCCGAGTCCAATGTGGACTCGACCAGTTCGCGTTCGGTAGTCTCATGCTCTTCGAAGGTGTAGTAACGTTTGCCATCTTTGATGATGAGTTTCATTGGTCAATCCTTTCGCAACACTTCGTAGCTAGCCGCTCCCATGCGCTGCGCCCAGTGGAACAGCCACAGTAGGGCTTCTTGCAGTACCACAACAGACAGGAAGGGCCCAACGAAGGCCAGCACGTTGCCACTCTTGTCAAACAGGGCCACGAATAGCCCGCTCACCCCAGCTGGTGGCACAATGTGGAAGAGAAGTTTGGTAACCCTGATGAAGAGTCCAGGATGGTCTTGGTTGGAATATCCAGGTAGCTCTGCTGGATGCTGAGGTACAAAGTTAGGCGAAGCAGACATGATAGACTCCTTGAACTGGGAATTGAACGGGAATTAGCAGCGTGATGTGGTTGTGACCTTGAAGCACAGCCCCAGCATAATAAGGCAGAGGCTTCAGTTCCACGAGCGGACGCGGACACATCACCATGTACCTGGGGTTGACCCAGCCACAGACAGCCTGCGATTGGGCCACGATTGCAGCGCGTTCAGCCAGTCGTTCAACTTCTGTGAAAGGTTTGGATTGGTTGAGTTGGTAGTGGTTTGACATGGTAGTTTTCCTTTTAGTTTGCTCCTGAGGGTAGGTGGGTAGGTAGTTAGTTGAGTGAGACGTAGTCTGCATAGCCATAGTCCAGCAGATCAATTCCTTCCCGTATTGAGTCGTGGAACTCGGCAGTCGTGTGGTCAATGCCAGGTGCCAGTGGAACCAGATGTGTTGCAATGCAACAGTTGGTACACCCCTCTACAGCCCAGCCATCTGGTCTGATGGCCTTGAGTAGCCAGGCAGTTGGGCCCTTGCACACATGACAGTAGTCAATACTGATGCCTTCCATGCGCTTATTCCTTTCCATCAGGTGGTACAGGTGGTACAGGTTGCAGCGTAGCCAGCGTGGGGTCTAGCCAGCCACGATGCGCTTTGATGTAGAGTATTGCCCGCTCCACTTCATCCAAGCGCAGTCTCTCCATTGTAGACAATGGCACAAGTGCATCCACCTTATCTAGGACAGACAACAGGCGGCTGGCCTGCCTGTGCAGGGCTTTGATTAGTTTACGCTCGTCCCCTGCTGTAGTGACTCGGCGTATTCGGTTAGGCATAATTTGGATTGTCACACTGCATAGTCGGTAGGGTCAAGGATGTTGGCAGCGGTGAAGGCTTCTTTGCGCTCAATGCAGGTAGGACATTTGCCACAGTGGATGTAGCGCTGAGCAGTGATTGGGTTCTCGTCAGGTCCCAGGTCAACAGGGTCATAACAGGACCAAGTCAAATGAAATGGCACCTGCAGCCTGTCCCCCAGTTGCACGACTTCACGCTTCATCATCCAGCACAGTGGGAACACCAGACGCACCTGCTTGTATGTACCTATGTAGACGCAGGCAGCCATAGCCCCAAGAAACTCAGGTGTGCAATCAGGATATGCCCAATTGTGAGCATCCTCAGCGTGCATACCTACGTACACCAGGTCATAGCCATCTCTGGCTGCAATCGTGGTAGCAACGCTGATAAGGTTGGCGTTGCGGAATGGTACGACTGTAGGAGAGGGGCCTTCTGTGTTGTGCAGCGTGGCATAGTCAACGTGGGGCATCTCAATATCACCCATCAGTGCAGAGCCTCCACCGCCGAAGATGTTGAGCAGCGTGTAACGGCGGTACCTGCCAGCCACCCCCAGGTGCTTAGCGATTTTGAATGCGGCTTCCAGCTCCTGCTTTGCATGTTTGCTGCCATAGTCAATGCCAACTGTGGCTACGTTGTTCCTGCCGTTGTCTCTGATGGCTAGGGCCAGGGCAACGGTAGAGTCCAAGCCCCCACTGTGAAGTACAAGTGCGCTGGCAGGTGCGTGGGTCATGTCAGGCTCCTTCAGACGCTAAGCCGAGACCGGCTTGCATTTAGCTGCTCAGTTAGGTAGTGCAGTTGCATCCCTATGCCACCTGCATCAGACAGTGGAGTTGACCACGCCCACTCATCAGGCAGGTGGTCGGCTATGTGTTCATGGTAGTTGCGTCCACACAGGAATACAACAGCAAGTGGCGGCGTCATCGTAGGTGGGTACAAGTTGAATAAGTGCTGGCGCACCTGGGAAGCCCACCAGCGCCGCTGAACGTTGTTTAGGTCATTCAGCGTCTCATTGTAGGGCTCAATGCGTGCGCGTAGGGGCAACAGGTGATGCTTGGCTGACAAGACAAAGATGTTAGCGTCATCAGTCAGCATGCGTGCGTAGGCTAGGCTCTTGGTGAATAACTGGCCTTTGTACATCTGCCACGCTTCACAGGGTTGGGCTGCTTTTGTTTTGCCGCAGCCAATCAACACGATGGTTGTCATGCTTCCGTAACCCCCAACAGCTTCGGCAGGTCGGCATCCAGCATAGCCAACACTTCGTCGTAGGGGTCGGGCTTCAGGTCGTCTTCCCATTCAAGGGTGACCGTTACTCCGTAGAAGGAGCCATCGTACACGTACTCCACTTTGGTATCACAGGAGTCTGGTGCTGTGCGTACATTCATCAGCAGCGATGCAACCCAGTCAGCCAGTTCCTGCATGAGTTCTGCCGCTTGGTTATCGTCTGGTTCAGAGATGCCTCTGCAGATGATTAGCCTGCGATGGAACAGGTCCCGTTCTTCGGGAGCGATTGCTTTTGGCTTGGCACGCACAGGCAGCTCCAATGCCATGTCAGCATCAGCAGGCTGGAGCACACCGATGATGAAGGCACGTACTTCATCCAGCGTAACAAAGATGCGCTCATCATACAGCGCGGCTTCATCCAGTGTGGTGTACTTGGTATTAGTGAGTGGGCCAGGTAGGAATTCCATGTTAGGCTCCAGGTGTTAGCAGGCCTAGCTGGCGCCTTAGCTGTAACAACTCAGCTTCTGTGGGCACTCTATAGAGGTTCAGGCCCAGCCAGTGAGCTACCATCAGGCCAGGGATGCCTTTGTTACCAGATGTGCTGGCTACCATGACGTTCTTCGCAGACTTGCTGAAGCCGAAGTCGCGGGTCAGGTCAATTGTGATGACCAGTTGTTTTGCGTCATCACTGAGTGTGATGTCAATGTTGTTACTCGGCTCGTTGAGTTGAGATGAGAGTTTCATGGTCTCACCTTAGTATATTCCTTCACGTACTCGGGGAAGGCCCGATAGAGCCGGCCAAGATTATCTTGGTCAGCATGGATGAAGCATTCCGCAAGGGCTTGCACGAATGAGCCACCGTAGCGCTGCATCCTCGCAACCATCAGGAGCATCTCCTCACGGCTTGGTCTGTCATTATACATTGTGTCACCTTTAGGTCAGTTCCCTTTCAAATGGTGGAGTCACCTGTTGGGATGCCGAGACGCACAGTCAGCCCATTGATTATCAGGCTGTCATTCTCAGCATCGGAGTTCTTTGGTCGCGCCCGCGCAGGGGATGCACGCCCCCCGCGCCCAGCAGCGCGGGGCTGCACAACACCAGTGGCGGTAATGAATTTGGGTGTATTGCGCGGTGTAGCACAGTCAACGCAGTACAATTTGATTGTAGTGGTGTCTGGGTGGAGCGGATCAGTTTGTACGGGGGTCAGCAACGACTGGTCACAGTACAGCAAGCACGCTTCACAACGGAAGTACGGTGGGGGTAACAAGCCTGGCGCTGCTGGTGGCGGGGCGTGTTGCCACTTGAGTGCAAAATGCTCGCCGCGCTCCTGCTGCACGGAGTCTTCCTTGAGTTGCGCCAACACAATAGCGCGCAGTTTCTCCATTTGTTCAGTAGACAAACCTAGCCGCAAGGCGGCGGCTAGGTCGGCGTTGGAGAAGCGTAGGCGCCCGCGTTTGCGTGTATTAGTCATAGTAGTCACAGAATCCCGCGATGTAGTCTTCAGCCGCCATTTCTGCGCGACGCTCGGCAGTTTGCTCCTCGGACAGACGCGGCGCTCTCACACGCAGACCACCGCACCGGCAGCATACGCGCTTGCCCGTGCGCTCGTCCCGCCGCGTGCGTGGGAGCTTCCACGAGGAAGCGCATCCGCAAACTGGGAGCGGTTGCCTTGCCGGCTCGGCTTGCGCTTTCTCGGCTGCCATTTGACGCAGGATTTGTTTGAGTGTTTGTGACATGACACACTTGTCCTATGGCAGGGCAGGTACAATGATGGTAGCCCAGAAGCCACTGATTGACAGGGCCACCCAGGCAGCGAACAGAATGACGAGCCAGATGGTGGCTACGGTGGCGATGACGCTACGTGTTGACATGATTACTTCACCCCCAGTCGGGTCACCGTGTCATTCATAACGCCCGACACCTCTTCCCCTATGCCCTCTGCCCAATCACGGTATTCCTCATACGTCCAGAGGGCTGTATTCTCGGGGTTCAGCAGGTACGTCCATTCACGTAGAAGCACCCACAACGCAGTCAGACATGCTTTGACGTGGTTCATTGAGTTTCTCCATTGTGGTACAAAGCCCCACAAGGCTAATAAGTGGTAGGTTGCGGCAGTGGTCGCGCTTGGTTTGCGCGGCGGTCAGCCGTTTGACCCGGCAGGGTGGGAGTAGTCTGCCATGATGATATTATGTCATGTGGTGCTAAATGCCACATGAAGGCGGGGTGAGTAATTTAGGCAGGGTTCTTATGCGTATGTGAAGGTTTGTACAGGGAAACCTAACGGTGGTTAGGCAAAAAGAAACCCGCCGGGTGGCGGCGGGTTTGACACTGCGATTGCACAGTGGCTATGTGTGACCGCGCGTTGCGCGGGGGGTGGGGATGCCCGGTAGGTTACTTGAAGCGGGCGGGGATGAAGGCTTGAACTTCGGGAGTGTCAGCGTCACGATCAGTGACGTTGCCTAGTTCAATGCGCCAATTGGGGTGAGCCTTCGCCAACTCGACGCCATCCTTGATGCTCATGAACACATTGAACTTCCGTGTGTCCGGGCGGGATTTCGCCGTGAGCGCTTCCAGTTGCTTTTTCTGGGCCTCGGTCAGCCCCAACTGGGCCAGCACTTCCATCTTGATTTTCTGCGGCATGGGATCCTTTGCATGATAACCGTTGTCATGCTCGGTTGTGGGAGTGGGCGTACCGCGTTATGATGGGGGAGTGCGGTGCGTCCGGTTGGTAATGTGCGACCCCATCAGTTGATGGTGGTATCATGCGGGATGCCCATTAGGGCCAGATGAAGGCCACATTAGCGGTTGAAGTGGTTTACTCATGTGGGCGCGCACCTGGGAAGGGCCATGTCAATTGCAATGTGCAGGGTACACATTACGATGTGCAGCCCCATGTCAATTGTAATGTGCAGGGTGTCAATTGCAATGTACCAAGTGCGATGTGCACGGTACCAAGTGCGATGTGCAGCATGGCGCGGATGGGTTGATTATTCCAGGGGGCATTAGAGCCACTCGGTTATGTAAGTGTTCCTTCCTACCCCTGTGATAACATAAGGGACTGCGTGATACACATGACATAAGCAAAGAGAAAGACAGCCGCGCAGTGACGACGCCGAGACCGGCGTGGGTTATGCGAACTGCCTACTGGGCCAAGTGGCGGAGCCGAGACCGGCTCAGGCGCTGGCGTGCGCGGGTCACTGTGACTTTGATTATGTCAAGCTGTCTGGATACAGATGGGAGTATACATATACATATAAGGATAGATAAGAAAGAAAGATAGGAACACTTGGTCACAGAGATTTGTCACTCCAAAACATCCAGCGACTGCCCCTTCAACGGCCCGTCACTCACTACATGTCCCCCCTCCAGCGCAGGCGCATCCGTCTCCACCGGCCCAAACTCTTCATTGAACCGTTCAGTGAACAACCGTGCAGCAATCTGCTCCCCGTGGGACTTCTGCCTCTTCTGAACTCCCTGCTTCTCCAGCTCCATGTAAAACTCTGTGGGACTCAACCCAGTCTCAGCTAGGATGCGCGCAACCTTGACACCTTCCTTATACATGTACACAGCAGCATCCAGCCTGATGCGCCGCTGAGGCGCCTGCCCTACCCGACGACAGGGAACCCGCATCTGATGCAGCAGACCATACATATAGACAGTTGTAATATTGTGCTTCACACAGACTTGATTGACAGTCAGCTCCGGGTTCAGGTAGTCCGCAGCCACCTGCTCAATATCCACTTCCTGCAGGTGGTGCTGTGGGCCTGTCCTCAGCTCCACGTCCATTATCCGAAGAGCCGTCATAATGGTCTGTCTGGAGTAGCCACACTGGTCGTGAATCTCCTTGATGGTAAGCCCCACATTGACGTACATGCTTCTGATGTCTTCAGCAGTTTCTGCGTCCATGAGATTCTCCACAGGAAACCCCGGAAGCGGCTACGAAGCCACGCCGCAACCGGCGTTTCCCAATAGCCCCTATTGTGTTTTATAATAAACATGAAACATCTGTAAAGCCACTCCGTACATAATACAATACATACATTACACATACATTATCTTTCATATATCATATTTGCTTATACCTGCGTTCTTGTAGAGCTTTTTTGCTGGGGTTTTTGACGTTGAATTGATATTACCTTACCTGTAATGTTATATCCCCGCGTTTTCACGTTTTTTCAAATTTCTTCTTTTCCCCAAAAAATGCAGGTATACACCATTATCACATATGAAACATAAAGAATCCGTAACCCCACAGCCCTTTACTCATCCTAACGCCACACAGTGGCTTTACAGATTCACAGCCCCCATCATGCAGCAGTGACCCCTGCCAGGAGCCATGAGACCGGTGTGACAAGTACAGGCCCCACTCCTAGTGTCGTGGGGGGCGTGCAAACCGCCCCAGGGCCCGCCGCAGCTGCCCAGGGAACCGATGCGGCTGCAAAGCAGCCAGATTCTGAACACACCCTGCAGCTCATGCTGTGGCTGGCGCGGGGGTACACCATCAGGCGCATTCAAATGCTGGCCCTGCGCAGCGGGTGGCCCGAAGCTCCAACTCCACAGGAGATTATCAGCGCCCGTCAGGAACTGGACTCCACACTGGTAGCTATTCGGGATACCGAAGCCGACTTCACAATGAAGTATGGGGTGGCTAAAAAGGAAGAGCGCATTAGGCGGCTGACCGAGGTAGTGGAAGTCCTGGAAGACTATTTGCCTGCACCGATTGGCCACGCAGTGCCAGACCCGGATGGCGAAGGACCTGGCGGCCAGGTCCTTCCAAACCTGAAGCTCATCAAGGAATACCGGGCTTTGCTCAAGGACATCAGTGAAGAAACGCAGCCCCGCCCTGGGCCTTCTGGCCTAGGTGGGGAAGGTGATAAATGGGTCCTATTGTTGGAGCGCTTGCAGACACCACAGATGAGTTCCAGCCTGATTACGGCTCCGGCCCAGTCATCGAAGGCAGCCAGCGAGACTATCGTGGAAGTGGAGTCCCCAGCGGAAACATCGAGCTAGTCCTGCAAGAATTGGGGGTCACTGTTAGCCCCAAACAGCGGGAGATACTCCACTGCCAACGCAGGAAGATGCTGGTTGCCGGGGGGGAACGCGCTGGTAAAAGTTTTACAAGTGCCCTGTACGCAATAGTCCGCATTCCATATGGGAAGCTGTTCTGGTTTGTAGGACCGGACTATGAACAAGCCCAAGCTGAGTTCAAGTACACCATTGAGATGCTTGGACAACTGGGGGCTATACGCAGCCAACGGGATGTGAGCATGCCCAAGGTGGGCAAGTGGCAGGCGGTGCTGCGGAGCGGCCAGCTGCTGGAGACAAAGAGTGCCGATGAAGTAAAGAAGATTGCATCTAAAGCCCCTGATGGCATAATCATGTGTGAGGCTGCACAGCATCAATACGCCAGCTACCTGCGGTGTGTTGGACGTGTAGCTGAGAAACGTGGCTGGCTGTTTATGTGCGGCACGTTTGAGGGCTCTGAAGGGTGGTATCCTGAGCTCTTTGATGAGTGGGCCCTGGCCAACAACCCTGATGGGGGTGTGTCCTATTCGCTGGCGTCCTGGGAGAACCCGTTTGTATATCCACTGGGACGCCAGGACCCCGAGATACAGTCCCTGGAAATCGCGTACCGCCGGGTTCCCGGCATGTTTGAAGAACGCTGCGGGGCCATACCAGTACCCCCAATAGGGCTGGTGTTCAGGGAGTTTAGACACAGCGTACACGTTAGCTCCAAAGCAAAGTTCAACCCGGAGCTTCCTGTGTACCTGGCAGTAGACCCGAGTGGTGGTGGCGCGCCGTATTCCGTGTTGGCGTGTCAGTTCAAGGAATGTGAATGCAGTGACAAGCACCCCCACGACCGCATGGAGCTGTGTCATGTTATAGATGAAGTGTACGAGACAGGCATGATTGGGGAAGATGTTATGCAGTTGTGTCTACGTAAGCCCTGGTGGAAGGCAGTGCGCGGTGGTGCAATTGACGTAGAGGCTCCAGATGAACAAAAAAGGTGGCTCAGCCACACCAAAAAGCATCTGAAATCTGAAAAAGTACCACAACTTCAGGGTATACGCCGAGAAAAGTCCTTCATGCACTACTCATATGACGATAAAGGGCAACTGGCAGATCTACCCCACCTGCAAATAAACCCTGATTGCAGTGGGTTGCAGACTGAATACCGTCAGTACAAGCGACACGATCCTACTGATGACGCTCTTATTCCTAAAGAAGTCCCCCCGAGCAATCAACCGAACCACTCCATCAAAGGACTATGGTATTTACTCATTGCGCGATATGGCTATGTCCGGGGCCGCAAACTCCCCACAGTATCCCGCAACCGCGTGAAAGCTGTGTTTCGTCAGGTAGCTAGAGTTCACTAGCCTGAGTCTATGAAAAAACCTAAGCCTGACGAGATTGTTGAGAAGTTTCGGGCCCTTGAGACCACTTATGGGGGCCGAAATGATAACATAGCAGTGTACGAGAGGTGGTTTGCGGGCAAACATTGGAGTGAACCCACTGAAACCAAGGATGCTAACGAGTTCAACCTAGTTTTCAACTATTGCAGGGCAGTTGTGCTCAAATATGCTGCCATGTTGGGGCGAATTCCTAAGCTCCGAGTCAATGTAGCCACCGAAGACATCAAATTACGTCTGTCTGCCAACCGCAGGGAGAAGTTTCTCCAAGCGTTGTGGGAAGATTTAGCTCCACAATGGACAAAAGTGGAGATGAATGCCTCCAAACACTGTTTTGGGGTGCTTCAGGTCTTGTGGGCGCCTGACCCCGACCAGCCGCAGCAGGTCGTAGTGGGCACTGGTGGAGACAAAGAGACCACAACCCGCTATACTGAAAATCCCTTCAAGTTCAGGAACATCCCCCCAGAGCAATTCTACGCAGTTTACCGCACTTATGATGAACCTGATGACTTTTTGTACTGCATCAGGTTTGACCCCAAGCGTCTGGTTGAAGACCTGAAAGAGAAGTATGACGTTCTCGTCCAAGCAGTGGACCTTCAGGAAGGTACTGCTGGTACCTGTGACCTAATTGAGTACTGGGACGACAAGCACTATGTGTTGTTGGCCCAGACTCAGGTAGACATCACTGACAAGCGTGGAGAGACCCACACCGAAGATGGTCAGGTGGTGGTGTTGAAGGAGTTTGACCACAAGTACGGACGGCCCCCATTTTTTGTGTTGCAGAACCTTATCAATCCTGATGAAGACCCCTTGGAGAATGGGAGTTTGGGTGATATAGATAGTATCATGGGGCTCAATCAGCACTACAACCTAATGGTCAGTGAAGGTGCTGAAGAAATCATTACTAACATTCACCGTCCAGTGGTTTACAAGACTGATGACCCCCAACAGGAACCCAGTGCCTTAGAGTTCAAGTCCGGGGCGGTCTACCCCATTGGGACTGAAGAAGAACTTGAAACACTGCAGTGGACTGGTATGCCACAGGCAGTCATGGAGCATTTGGCTACCACCATTGAGGGTATCCAGGACTTGTCATTCATTGGACAGGCTGGGTTTGGACAATACCCCACTGGGGCGACTGGAGTTTCACTCCGGTTAGTAATGCAGTCCCTGGAGCAAATACTCCAGCTAAAGATTCCCATCAGGGTCAGGGTTTTGAAGGACGTCTGCAGGTTCCTTTTGCGGATTGTAGAAGACCGCACGAAAGGGAAGGGGGTGACTGCTGCAGCGGGTGCAGAAGGCTCAGCTTCTGAGCCTTCTAAACCAACCCCGCTCCAGTTTTGGATACAAGACGCCCTGGGCCGCTTCGGTCAACTCACTCTCACAGCTGACGACATCAATCGTAACTATTTCGCTGACATTGACTATGGCAACATTCTTCCGCGTGCAGAGACTGAGTATCAACAGAACGAAGTCTACAAGCTCAAAACTGGCGCGCAGTCCCTTCTAACCACGTTAGACAACTTGGGGGTGGAGAGCCCTGAAGACGAAGTTGAGCGCATCAAACAGGAAATGCAGGATCCTGTTTTGAACCCTGAGAAAGTGCTTTTGACCATTCAAGCTAAGCAATTACTCCAACAGCTTTCACAGCCCCAGCCAGAACCGGGTGCAGAGTTGGCTGCAGGCTCGCAAGTGGGAGCTGGAACGGCCCCGGGCGCGGTACCCGGGGGGCGTGCCCTCGGCGGCCCGGCGCAACCAGGCACTCGCCCAATCCAACCAGGGCCTTCTCGACCAGGAGCTCCACCGGTTCCAGCTATGCCTGGCCAAGGGATGCCTACGGTAGGAGCTGGAGCGCCTTACATGGGCAGGGGCTTCGGCCCTAACCTAAACGAGATGCCTGGTAAGCCCCCAGGTCCTGGTATCAACACTGGACAGCGCCGTTGACCAAGAAAGCCACGCAATTCATCAAGCCGCGCAAAAAGCCTGCGCCAGTAACCCCACGTCCGCCAGGAATGGCTCCGCGCGTGCCGGGGGGACCTGCTTTCATCCCCAGAGCCCCCAATCGAGCAGTGGGGCCTATTAGGGGCCGGCGCAGGCCTGAACCAGCGCCTGCCTGGGGTGGAGCATTTCCACAGGCTTTCCTGCCAGCCCCAGGTGCTCCTGGGATTGGTAGGTCTCCGTTTCTATTGCCACAGCAGTTCCAGCCACAGGCCCCCGATCTGGTCGGGGGTGAGCCTAGCTTTGGCAATCTTGCTCAGATTACTCCGTTGCAGGCAGTGCAGTGGAAGATGGAGCATGGAGTTCCTGTAACACCGGAAGAGCAGATGTTGTTGCCGCCACCTCCAGTACAGCCCCAGCGTTCTTTCTTGGGAGCATTGGGCCAGGGTATAGCAGGGGCAATTCCAGAACCCCCCTCAGCACTTACAATTGGAGTGCCCCCTGAGCAGCGCCCTGAAGGGGCCTTTGCTTTGGAGAGTTTGTTGCCTGAGCCTGCGGTGTCGGGTGAGGCTCTGCAGGGAGCGATGCAGGCGGTGCTCAAGGGACCTACTCCCTCCCAACAAGCCCGTCTCACACTCGGGGACGTTACAGACTGGCTCAAGTTGACTGGAGCTGTGATAGCCTATCCATATGTGGGGGCTGCTGAGGGAGTCTACCAGGCTGGCTTCGATTATCCCATCCAAATACTCAACCAAATAGGTAAGCTTCCCCAGCGCCTGATTTACACTGGTGTGGTGGAGTTTGGGCCTGAGGTTGTCAGTCCTGCAGGAGTGGGGCTGGGTGGAGCATTCCAGGGGGCACTTGGCTTCTTGCCTGATGACTTTGAGCGAATGGTGCAGAGAGAGCTAGTTGACAACTACAGAATTACCCTACAGCGGCGTCAGGACTTTGAAGAGTATGCGTTCAATGGTCATTCGGATGTGAGTAAGAACGGCTACGAACTCAACTGGGAACGCATCATTGGCAAGCCATTCACTGCTGAGGGCACTGAGACTATCCCCAAGCTCATGGAGTCCAGTGGCATCACTGGAATTGGCTGGACGTTTCTGCTTGACCGAGAAGCTGAGAAACGCTTCTATGATGACATCAAGGCTGGGAAGTCGATCAGCGCTGCTGTGGTTGAGAATGAGAACTGGGTGGCCCAGATGGTGTTGGAGACAGCCACTGACCCGTTGAACTTGGCATTCTTGCCTGCCACTGGGATAGGTAAGACGGCTGGTCGTATTGGGGACATTATCTTTCCAGTAGGGCGTGTGCTTGGGGAAGCTGCTGGTGAGATTGCAGGTATTCCACGGGGCATCTTTGCTGCCCGCGAAGCTGAAAAGGGATTTGCTGCTCTGGCTGCGCGGGCTGCACGAGCTGAAGCTCCTGGAGTACTTGACCCAGAGCGGTGGCTCATTCAGCAATCCAAGCGGTCAATGTTTACTAAGTATGGAGACTACGTAGGGGATACTCTTCATACGTCCGGACTTCGACTGCCTGATGAATTGAAGGCTTCTCCGATTGAAGGCTTCCAGCGCCTAATCTTGGAAGGCATGGAAGGCAAAGGTCCTTTACTGGAGACTCTTAGCATCAAGCAGCAAGGTCTGGTCAAGGACTTTGTGGCTAAGATGTCTGAGAAGCAGCTGGTCAATCTACCAGATATTTTGGACAAGTATGGAGTGTTTGCTGAACGGGTGGCTACCACACCAGCTGGTAAGATTGTTATTACTAGAGCTTTAGAAGGCGCTTCTGACCCTGGACGCATTGCTGAATATTTGAAGGCTGCGGTAATGCATCAGTATGCTATCGAGCTGGGGTTCAGCATCAGACCTAAAGGAGCCGTGGGGCGCTTTGTCAACTTCGTGGGTGGAGCCTTTAGGGAAGCCTGGTTAGGGCCTAATCCAGCCTACATGCTTACTAATGCAGGTAACAACGTACTCAAGACTATTATTAGCGACTACGCCTACAATCCGTTTGACTTGCCTAACTCCATGAAGCTGACTAGATATCTGGGGGAGTATGGGGTTGTGTTGCCCCATGAAGTGTCGCGGGGCTGGTTTGCGGATGTAACTGGCTATCAGACTGGAATTGGGGGGCCTACTAAGGTTGAGCAGCTGC
>ERZ1292637.88-Hain-H14-01um-R3-88-length-55297-cov-16_pt1 | contig 55297 bp, 101 predicted proteins | sample MGYA00564405_ERZ1292637 | MGnify/ENA primary metagenome ERZ1292637 (study PRJEB36523, sample SAMEA6512645) | groundwater metagenome | collected 2019-01-09 | study: AquaDiva: Metagenomics assemblies of 32 groundwater samples | reverse complement strand
CAGGGCTATCCGGCGATCAGCTGTCAGGGCTATCCCGCGATCAGCTGTCAGGGCTGGAAGAAATTCATAAAACCGTCCCGGTTATTGACAACCCGTATACAAAAATATTGCTATCGACAGATAATTGCGCAATAAATTTTGACATGCGGCAGTGGCACTGCGAAACGGCACATTGTGCAGCCGGGTGGATTGTGACGCATGCTGGAGACAGCGGGCGCGCTCTGGAAAAAAAATACGACACCCCAACTGCGGCACGGATGATACTTCGAAAATCATGCCCATCCGATTGGCCTCTTCCAAATTTTTATGCGAGCAATGATGCCGCTGCTGCATTCATTCGCAAGATGGCGAAAATGGAGCAAGAGCAAGGTTGATCTCCGCAACCACCACTCCGCTTCTGCGTGGAGTGGTTATGGGGCAGTTGGGTGAAATATCATAACTGGATAGTAGCCAATGGAACATTTAACCGATGATGAAATACTGAGCATTGCGAGTGCAGTCGGCATAAACCATGAAAACATCAGAGATGAGCTATTGCAGTTTGCCACAGATATGCAAGCGCACGCGTTGACTAGGTTCGCGGAATGGATGAGGGAAAATGATGATGGGAATTCCAAGCTATCATTTTCAGACGTTGCTATAAATGCAGAATTATGCGCCGCTGAGCTTTGTGCATGGACAATTTAATACGAAGGCGAAAAATGACAACTCATGAAGAATTAAGAAGATTAGCCGGTGCAACTGACAATGAACATTGTCAAATTATGTTCGACCAGGCTGTCGTTTTATCGCTGCTTGACGAGATAGCCGCGTTGCGCTCCGACTGTCTGCTGTTTTCGAATGCTCTTGTTGATATATTAGACGGAACGCAAGGGAATACAGCCCGTGAAATCCATTCCCTTACCGGGTTGCCAGATGACCACTGCGAGAGAATAGCAGCGACTGCGCGTATCGCAATCGCAATGTTGGAGGACATGAAATGACCGGCTCAGGAGCAATTGAGCGCCTGCGCAAATGGGCCAAGCTTGAAATTTTTACTGGAGTTGGCAGCAATGAATCTGAGGCAATGGATATTCTTGCGCTATGCGATGAAGTTGAAAGACTGCGCGCATTCATCGACAAAGCTAGGAAGGAAAGACAACGGATTGAAATGCCGGATATGCGCTGCCTTCACGCGCAGCGGTCATCGTACAATACTGGTTAATGAGGGATGAAACGGAAGCCGCGCCCGTATCTGCGCGGCATATTAAGGAGTAGAAATTGAACGATCAAGAAATTGAGAAAGAAATCCAGACCAAGGGCCTGACGGCGCCGCGTGTGACACCAGGACAAATTAACGAAGTCATCGCCAGTGAATACTATTTCACCGCTGGTCACGGCATTGACGGTTCGATGAACGCCGACAAGACTGCGCCGACCTACTGTTACGAGAAGTCACTCAACTTGCTGACATTCTGCGTGCTTGTGTTGCAAAACGGATTTGTGGTGACTGGAGAATCTGCATGTGCCTCGCCTGAAAACTTCAACGCCGAGATCGGTCGCAAAATCGCGCACCAGAATGCGGTGCAAAAAATATGGCCACTGCTCGGATACGCTCTTAAACAAGAGTTGTATAAAGTAGGACAGACAAAACCATCGGAAGGGGAATAAAAAATGGAACAATACATCGGCACAAAACTGATTAATGCCAAGCCAATGACGTGGGCTGAATACAACGTATTTCGTGGATGGCAGCTTCCCGCGGATGAAAACGGCGATGACGCGGGATTCTTCGTTGAGTACGTCGATGGCGGCAAGGCCAACACTCCCGAGTTTTCTAATTACGTCAGCTGGTCGCCCAAGGACGTGTTCGAGCGCGCGTACAACAAGGTAGATGGGATGAAATTCGGATTGGCAATCGAAGCGATGAAGGCCGGAAAGCGTGTTGCACGATCTGGATGGAATGGCAAAGGCATGTTTTTGTTCCTGATTCAAGGAAGCAACGATATCGCCAATTTGCACGGCTACGGATTCGGCGAGTACGCAGGCGAACCGAAATTCCGTGACGCCATCTTCATGAAAACTGTAGATAACCAGCTCGTTCCGTGGACGGCTTCGCAAAGCGACGCGCTAGCAGAAGACTGGGCCATTACTCCATAGCCATTGCACTTCCAGAATAATCTGCTACACTGCAATCTCGAATCACCTCCTCGAAACCGCAGATTCCAGCGCACATTCGACAAACTGAATGCGCGTAGTCGGATGGAAGCACTAAAGCCAGCGTGTCATTTTGGGGCGCGCTGGCTTTTTCATTAATGCCACGTGTCCGGAAATCCCGGATAACTGGCATCAACTATCAAATCAGTTACTCGAAAATATCGAGCAACTGATTACGCGGCCTTCTTCTTCATCTCTTTTGCTAACTCCATCAGTCGGTTGGCCGCGTCGACCACCTCATCCGGCGTAGCGTCTGCCGGGATCCCAACGTGAATGTGCTCGGTTTCCACAACGAACGCGAATCCGCTGTCATCAGATCTGCGTTTTGGATGATTCTCTGGTGTATATTTCGTACGAGCAGACACCCTAGGTTTCCCGGTTGCATATTCCGCAACATCGTCCATAGACATGAGGTGTAGCGGCTCCAGCGCCGCGATGATCGCATCAATCGCTTCCGGACCAGACCTCCCTTTGATCCACTTCGTCACTGAGCGCGCCTTGACTTTCTCGTAAAGGCGCGCAGACCGGTCCATGTGTCGGTTAATCGTCTGGTATGAGGGTGAGCCTGACGTTAGGCATTCGACGCGTCCAGCGCTCGCGTAGACGGCCCTGAGTATCTTCTTCGCGCCTATGTCTGCCGCCCCGCATGCATCGAACACGATAAAACTAACGGCCAGCTCGGTTTGTAGCGCCTGACCGCGCAACATCATGCTTCCGCGCATGGCCTCCACGCAGAATTCGAGGTTGACCGGGATAATTTCGCTCATGATTCTCTCCAAAATGTTCAAATGTGAGCATTCATTTTTGACCTAATCATCTGGCGGCACATTGACATTCATCAGCTAGTGGGTTGAGAAAAATCAAATAGTTGTTGATTCTTCGAAAACCTTGTGTAAAATAAAGATGCAATAAATCAAAACGGCTGTCGCGGCCAAAAGGACAAGTAATGTCGAACCTTTCAGAAGCTGCATGCATAGACCCTTCAGGCGCTCGCCGTCTTGTCCGGGAATGCGACCTATGCGTGCAGCCCCTAAAGGGTTTAGCATGAATCCAATTTTGCCAGTCGTCAAAACATTTGAATGGTCTTTTGGCCGCCGCTGCTGTCGAAAGTGCGCTGCTGACCGTGCTCCGGAGAAGCGTAATGGCTAGGATTAGATGCATAAAGCCAGAATATTTTACGTCGTCAGACATCACCTCTTTGACGCCTCTTTCACGCCTCTTTTACATCGCTTTATGGTGTGAATCTGATCGTGATGGGCGGCTGAAGTGGAATATTGGGACATTGAAAAGCCGATACTTTCCGGATGATGATTGCGATATATCCAGCATGGCCGATGAATTGGTTTGCTCTGGGCTAATCATAATCTATGAGGTTGATGGAAAGAAATACGCAGAGATACCAACTTTCACGCAACATCAAGTAATCAACAATCGTGAGACTTTGAGTGTTTTGCCTTCACGCGTGAAAGTGGCGTCAAAGCACCGTGAAAGTGGCGATCAAGGGGAAGGGAAGGAAGGAAGGGAAGGGAAGGGAAGGGAACAGGCGTCACTGACGCAGTTTGATGAGTTCTGGAAAGTGTATCCAAAAAAAGCAGGCAAGGACGATGCGCGCAAGGCATGGCTGAAAATCAAGCCTGATGATGATTTGAAAAACCAGATTCTAAAAACCGTATCCGTCGCCGCACGGTCGCCGGATTGGTTAAAAGACAACGGGCAATTTATCCCTCATGCCGCGACATGGCTAAACGGAAAACGATGGGAGGATGGCGCGCCAGCAACATCGATTGATGGACGTGATCCGAACTGGGTTGACCCGCGATGGAGGGGTGCGAAATGACGATTCCGAACGGTGCACAGGAAATCATCGCAGTCCGCAAAAAAGGAATGAAACCTGCGGAATTGATTATCGTCTCGCTAATCGGTAAATTGGACGAGTTGAATCATACGATTTATGCCAATCCGGGCGCTAACTACGATTGGCGCTGGTCCGTTGGCTTGAAAATCGTTTTGTTCACAAAGCCGGGGGTCGATTGCAAGCCGATTTTAAAGGCCATAGCGCGGTCCAAGCCTGAGTGGCTAGCAATTTACGATGTCGATCAATTTAAAGGAGCGGAGGTGTCATTATGGCCTTTAGTGGACGATATCGATAAGCCGGCCAGTCTCTGGCGCTACAAGCTGCATTTCTTCCCGTGGAATAAATTCGAGAACGAGAGATTCTCATGGAGTTGATTCCCGACACCGTAGACATCAGCGCCTATATGGACGAAGCGCCGCAAGGACATCGTGTTTTGCCTGCCAGCGATTGGAATTCTGATGTCATAGATCATTTTTGGAAGCCGGACGATGCGCCGAAAGTCAGGTTGCCATGGATGCGGACACATGCAGAATTTAATTTCAGGCCGTCTGAAGTTACACTATGGGGCGGCGTGAATGGACATGGAAAATCTCAACTTGTTGGGCAGGTTGTTCAATCACTTGCCGAACAACGACAAAAGATTGCTGTTGCTTCGCTTGAGATGAGGCCAGCTTCAACAATGGCGCGCATATGTCGTCAGGCGTATGGTGGGAGTATGCCGCCGAAGCAATATCTGGAAAGATATGGCCAATGGACAGATGGAAAACTGTGGCTATACGATCATTGCGGCTCTGTGAATCCAGCTACCATGCTGGCTGTTATCCGCTATTCGATTGATAAATTCAATGTGAATCATTTCGTTGTTGATAATCTAATGAAATGTGGAATGGGCGAAGATGCTTACAATGAACAGAAATCATTCGTTGATGCGCTGTGCGTAATTTCGAAAGACACCGGGTGCCATATTCATTTAGTATTGCACGTAAAAAAAGGAAAAAGCGAATACGACCTGCCTTCTAAGTTCGATATTAAGGGCACCGGGGCGATAACCGACTTAGTGGATAATTGCTTTATCGTGTGGCGCAATAAGGAAAAAGAATCAAAGATCCGAAGCGGGGAGGATTATGCGCCAGACGACCCCGATGCCTTGCTTTTGCTTGTGAAGCAGCGGCATGGCGAAGATGAAGGCGCATATCGACTTTACTTTGAGCGCGGGTCACTTCAGTACATGGAAGACAGGCTCGCGCATCCATCTCATTTCAAAGCCGAAATCGGCGTCGACCATGTGGAGTTCTGATGCTATATCCAGCAAAATTTTCGCAAGACATGAAGGAATTGACTGCATTTTACGAGTGGAATGATGAGGATAAGAAGGAAATCCGTGCCGCATTTACGGATTGCCCGCCAATGGTGCATTTTTTTACGGTGCTAGCGGCTGCGTATCGCGCTGGATATAGGCAGACTGCCGCGAATGGATTCGCTCGACTGCAATCGTGGTGTATTGAGTCCGGGGTTGGGGACCCTTTCGGGCGTGAGTTTGATGTTGCTGCGCTAGATGCGATCGTTGTAGAGCCGCGTAATATTTCAGCATGACCTGCCAATGCCTAGCCTGCACCCGCATCGATATAGACCAATACCCGCGCCATGCGATTGCTGGCATGGGAAAATGCAGCCTACTATCTGGCCCAGGAGAATTTATGACGTTGACACGGAAACGAGAGTGCGTAAGATTTGAAAGAGCGCCACAGACGGTTTTGCTGAAACGAAAGGTGTGGCATGAAAGTACAAATTGACCTGACGGACGAGGGCGACGAGTTGGAAAGCGCTTCCGTTGGTGACGACGGCGACATGGTGATGACTTTCGGTGAGGTCGAAGTCCGCATGACGTACGCACAGTTTTTTGGATGGCTTGAACGAATCAATGCGCAGATGGATGCGATACCGGACGAACCAAGGTAGCAAGCGCAACCAGGCAATAGCCTGATAAGGAGGTCACATGTTTGGAATAAAAATGCCGTGGACGAAACGACGCGAAGCCAGGGAAAAGCAGGAGGCTGAAGCGATTGCAAGAACGCAAGCGCGCCGACAGGAAATCAGGGTGCGCGAAGAAGGCAGACGCAAGGTGCAGGCGCAATCCGTTAAGGCCGGCCAGGTTGCTGAATCGCCGGCCTGGCCAGGCCGGGTAGCGCCGAGCGGAAGTGCGGCAACCAGCGCGCTGGAGCCAGTACGTAGCCACGGCGGCACATTTGACGGCGGCGGCGCGTCTGGCGATTGGAGTTCGCCCAGTTCGTCATCCTGTGATTCGGGAAGTTCGTCATCCGACAGTTCATCAAGTTCGTCGGACAGCTACAGTTGTTCGAGCGGCTATTGATATGAAAGCCAACTGCATAAGCGAAATCATATGAAGCCCGCGCGCACACCCAAATACCGCAACGTCAAATGCGAATGGCCGGGAGAGAAGTTCGACTCGAAAGCCGAGCTGAGGCGGTATTTGGGCGCGCAGCAAAATATAGAGGACAATATGACAAAACCAACATCTGCGGAAATGGGAGTTGCGCGCAAGCGCAAATCTAGGTCTGAAAAAATTTTCATTGAGAATGGACGGATCATTGATTATGCGGTGAAAATGAATACAAATTACCTAGCAGTGAAGCGGATGTTCGCCGATGATGATCTGTCGGCGGCGATTGAAAAATTTAAGGGGGGCGTGAAATGACGGTGAAATCAAGCGAATCTAGGGGGCCTGGAATACTGGGCCTGCTCGGTATAGTTTTCGTCGTATTGAAACTGACAGGGGTAATTGATTGGAGTTGGTGGTGGGTAACGTTGCCATTTTATGGTGTGCTAGCGCTATTCATTTCGGTGGCAGTATTAATTTTTATATGTGCCGCTTGTAAACCAAGCTTTTGGAGGAAAAGAAAATGAACGACTAAACATTATTTGCCGGGTTCGCCGGGGTAGTTGCCGGCGCTGTCGGTATCGGGTTACTATGCTGTTTGATCGCCGTGTGCCGCAATTTTGACGTGCATGACGGGGAGTGGCCGGATGAGCGGTATGATGATATGCATTGAATAATACAGTTTGTGTAAAATATTAAAATTATTACAACGAAAGGAAATGCTATGGCACTCGGCGCAGGGAAAAGTATTTCGTATGAAAATGACAAAAATCTTGGGCAAACCATGCCAGTTTCTCCGCAATCTCCGATTATGTTATCAATCGTGCGTCTCAGAGATGCAATTAATAATTCCCATGAGGAATTTGTTGGTCTTGTGCAAATGTTGGAGCCTGTTAGAATTATTCCGTGCGGGAAAACCGAGGATACTAACAAAGTGCCATTTGAACAGAGATGCCCACTGGAGGGCGAATTTATTTTTGCAATAGGGAAAATAAATGAACTTACGCAAGCGATCGCGGAGCTTAAATCACAGTTGCAAATCTGGCAATGAGGTAATTTTGGAACGTGAAATTGAAATAATGCGCGGTATGATTGTGCCGCGCTGCCAGACGATCGGGAAGCGGCGTGGCGTACAGTGCGGGCATGCTGCTAAGGCGGGATCCGCGTATTGCAAACAGCATCAATCGCATGCTCCCATTGCCGATATCGGCATACCGATATCGAATGAGCCGATTCTAATTCCGCCGAATTCGATGGAATTAGAATCTGACGCGGATGACAAGAAGGAGCGTGCAGTGCGCTGGAATATGATGCTGGCGCACGCTGGTGGCTGGTTGCTCAGTAACACGGCAATGAAAAACTAGGGGCTATATGCAAACACAATCGATACAAGAGCGGTACGTCAGCGCTGCGCAGTCATCGAATCTCATTGATGACGACCGGCACAATCAGACCAACGTTCTATGCGCCGCCGCACTATGTGCTGGGCTGACAGAATTGAAGATCAATGGCGAATCGTTTGCAAAAATCGGCGCTATGGCGGGCGGGCTGGGCGGTCTGCTGCTGCGCGTGAAAGTCGGGAATGACGCCGGGAGCTACCCGCAATTGCTTGATGCGTGGGTTGCACGCGTCACTTATCTAGCAGACAAAAAACACTGGCCGACGCAGATAAGGCCGCGAAAAATTGCGATAGCGACGCTCGAATATTGGCTGAACAATATTTGCAGAGAATGCGGCGGAACGGGATTGCAGTTGCATGAGAACCCGCAGCTACGGACGAATAATGCGTGTGAACACTGTGACGGGACTGGGGTTGCCGCTATTAAATGCGCTGCAGAAGTAAAAAAATTCGCGGAATGCGCGCTGGAGGATCTTGCAGAAATAGATAGAATGCTCGGGATCGGCATGATTAGAAAAATACATGGCACAAGTCAAATAAATTCTTGACATTGGACAATATATTTATTATTATGTGTGCACTGCTGCGGATATCAGCTGGAATACTGCTGAGACGATCTGAGCATAATTTGACGGGCCGTGCAGAATACGGAGAAATTAGCGGGATAGTCGTCTATAAAATTTATGAAAGCCAGCAAAGCGCTGGCTTTTTGCATTTAAGCCTTGTTTTCGCGCCACAATGTCCTACACTGAGTTATCAAGCAAGCCGCTTGACGCGCTGGTAACGGGGGGTGGATCGTGGACAAATACGAAACAAGGCCGAGCAAGCATGACATCAGAAAATTCATGGATGAACGCATGCGCTCCGATGCGCCGCCGCCCTCGCCAGAAAAAACGCGCGAACAGCTAAATTGGCATGCGGCATCCGAAGCCACGCGTAAGCAGGTGCTGTCATGACCGGGGCCGAAGCCAAGCGCGAAATGTCATGCGGGCCGATCCGGAAATATAAAATGTCCGATTGCGATCGCACTTTCATTGCGACCCGTATCGTTCCGCGAAAAATACTCGCATGGAACATGATTGCCGGGCTGGTAATGGTAAATGACGGCGGTGAATGGCGGTTGGCTACTGATGACGAGAAAAAATCCTTGGGGGTATAATGACATACTGGCTGTGGCTGATTGTCATGGTGACGAATTGGCCTCGGCGCCGGACAGATACAGAATTGAGGACTGAGAGAAAAGCCCGGCTAGTAACCGGGCTTTTTGTTTGAGTCAAACAATATTCGGATGGAATGCGTTTCGTGCCGCGTCCCATGAGCTATTCTCAAGCAAATTTCTGACCGCCTGCCATTTATGAGCATGCGCTACAGCGGATTTTGCGATGATCCGCATCCGTTCGGCGTAGTCTGATATGTGATTGTGATTTGTGTACATTTTGTGCTCCGTTATCTAAAAATTGTGGTCTGCTCGGGATCGTATTCGTATTCCGATTTCGTGCTGCCAGCGGCGATGCACGTGGGGGCATCAAGACATCCCCATGCCGATCTTGCCGGCAGCAAATGATCGCGTAGCGCCATTCGCCAAGTTGATTCTTCGCTGAAATCTTTTCTGACAAAAACTAGCGTGCCGCCCGTAATTGTGTACATGTTAGATCGCTTCAATCGTTTGTTTTATAAGCTCATCCGCCTCGCGGTCGTACGCGTTATGCCCTGTCAGGCTGTTGAATTTGATGCTTGGGTTTTCGAGCGGTCCGTAGAATAGCCCATTTTTTTCTGCGTTCGGATCTAGCGGATGTATGATCACGATTGACCAGTATTGATGCGCCTGTGGCGTGCGAAGAAAGCAGTGCGGCAGCCACCAGTAGTATCCAGGCACTGTTGGTTTTGATGTGTAGTTCATATCGCTCCCGATTGAATTATGATGACGACTGCAGCCGGCACGAACATGACTAGGCCGCAGATAATGCCGGATAGCGCGTTGTCGATGATTTTTTTCATGATGCCTCCATCACATTTGTGCAGAAATCGACGATTTCACGTCCGCAGCTCAATTCTGTTGTAAATTTTGCGTCAATAAAATACTTTTTGGCATCCTCGATCGTGCCGTTAAATTCTTTTACGAATGAGTCGCCGCTGTTGCAGATTATTTTCACGTTGATCATGATTGGTTCCAGTTCCTTTCTTCTCGCCGTATTTGTTCTGCCAAGGATTTATTCTCGTTAAATCCAGCATCCCACGATTCCCGGTTAGCGGAATCGTCATGATTGTACGGATTTGACTGAATATCTTTTCTGTCAAAGCTTGCCATGAAGCCATTGCTCCATGCTTTTCTGTCTACTGCGTACTCAATATTTTTTTTACTTTTTTTCATGATTTCCCTCTTTTTTTGTTGATTGCATTCCGCCAAAAATCGCGCTCTCCGCGAAGAAGTTGGCCGACAGGAGATGATGCGGCGAATCCTTTTTTGATTGTAGCGTTGATGTTTGCGAGCGCATCGTTAGCGATGGATGCCCCGTACTTATTCAACATCTCGCGACCTTCTTTGATGCCGTCAAGATAATAGCTTGTTACTGTTGTTCTGCTGCTGTTAGTTTTGCGAACGGCGGTCATGATAATAACGTCCTATCGATTTTTGGTATTTCGCCAAGCCAGTTAATTTGTGTGTCCGTCAACTCAAACCCGGCTGCTTGTTGTAGTTTTGCGTGCTCCAGCCCAGTTAGCAGAAATTCAGGCCCGAGCGACAGCCCGGAATCACGAAACCATGCTGCAATTTTTGCTAGATGCGGGTTCGTGCGACCGTCAAATGCTTTTTCTAGGCCGGCATCTGAGTGATCATCGCCAAAATTTGATAGCACGCCCCTAATATCTTCAAGATAGCGCGATTCCAGCGAGTCGAGCGGGTATTGTAAATTGTATTGACGTGCGCCGATGTCGGTGAACATTTTCATCTCCTTTTAGTTGTCGGCGTTTTAGATCGAGAACGAATCCGCTGGAATTTTTAGCGTTTCAGGGCGGCTACTGATAGTGTGCATGCCGCGCATTTCGATGACGATTGATTCGCCTGGCGCTGCATTGTTCGCAACATCCTCAGCGACTGAATACCACGCGTCCATGTCCTGCTCTAATAGAGCGTGCGTTTTTACCCATTCGGATACAGCTAATTGCCCAGCCGTGTTCAGAACACGGTATCCGATCTCGTCTGTGTGCTCTACGTTTGTTTTTGTTGCATTCATGATTTTCTCCGGTCCCGACACCGCTGAATTGCTGTGTCGATGAATACATCATAGTTTAATTTTTAAACTATTGCAAGGTATTTCTCATCGATTCTGCACATTTTTTCGTGAGCAGCTCGAAAAGGTTTGCTGGCATTTGAGAGCCGTATGCCCGCACTCCGTGTGCGAGCCAAAATTTAACGCCCTGTTGACTAACCCCGAGTGCCTCGGCAACATCCTGAATCGTTAGATCAAACCCGCGCATGAGCGCCCGGAGTTGAGTTGATGTTGGTGCGGGTCCAGGTTTTGGTAGTTTTTGCATGATTTCACTCCTCGAGCGGGCTGTTGATGTGATGCAGATGTTGCGGGATCAAGTTGAGTATTTTTGTGGGGCCGACGATATCGCCGCCCATGGGATTGCGTGCACAGTGCTCAAGGGCGTACATTGCTGCGCGCCCGGCGACCTCGCCGAGGTCCTTTTCCCAGCCGCCCTGCAGTCCAGTTAGCGTTTTCCCATTTTGCTTGACTATGCTGATCTCATAGCAGCCGCCCGGGAATCGCGGGTTGATGCTGATAATTACTGTTGATCTCATGATCAATCCCCATTTTCATCGTCAAAAATTGCGCGGTAAAGCGTCGCGACATCGTAGCCGATGTCGTCCGCGCCTTCTATGCAGTTGTAATCTCCGATTTCAATTTTGAATTCCCGCCCGCTGAACGCCGGGGAATCAAGTCTGCGCTCAATATCGTCAGTGATTTCGCGCGCTTTTTTAGCCAGTTGTTCTGATGCGCAGATTATTGTTATCATGATTTCGCTCCAATGATTTTCAGGATTTTAAAATAAACATCGTCGCCGCAGGGGATGCCGACAGCGCGCTCTATCACGAACATGTATTTCGTTGCGAAAAATTCCTCTTGCGTTTCGCAGCATTTATTTACTCTCTCAATCTCATTGAGATCGAGTTTGAATTCTTTGAATGCGGCTTTTATTTTGCGCGCAGGATAAGCGAAAGTGCGCGATTCACGATTGCCGTATGTTTGTGTGAATTTTGTGATACTCATGATTTTCTCCAGTTTCGGCGCTGCGTGATTGCCGTGTCGATGAATACATCATAGTTTAATTTTTAAACTAATTCAAGAGCTTTCGATTGTGCAGTGCAATAAATTATAGGTGGGAAGAATGGCTGATCAAAACTGGCTCAACAAGCTTGCGCAAATGCTGCAAACCGGCCGCCCGAATGACGCGGCGCTGGGCCAAGGCGCGGCTGCTAACGCTGCTCAATCACTGCAAGATCGCGCATACAGAATGCATGTAGCTGAGTCGCAAATGCTCGGGCAACAGCCGTTGTCGATGCAAGAGTTTGCCGCTCAGCAATCGCGCGGACCGCGCAATGCGCTCGCGCCTCGCATGCCCGAGCAAGCGCCGAAACCTTTTCAATTTTGATTGACGTGTCAACTACTGAAAACAGCAAGCGAACAGCTAAGCCGCGCGGCAAGCCGTTCGCGAAAGGCGTTACAGGCAACCCAGGAGGTCGTCCGAAGCGATCCGGGCAAGAGCTTGATCTAATAGCAGCATGCAAAGAAAAAACGCCTCAGGCGCTCTCTGTGATCGTCGGGATTATGGAGCACGGAGAGACAGAGAAAAATAGGTTGGCGGCAGCTCAATCGATCATTGAGCGCGGCTATGGCAAAGCGACGCAAGTCATTGACGCGACTATTACAACGCACGAGATGACTATCGATGATCTCGCGTGATTAAAATTTAGGCAGAAAATGGCAATCAAATTCTCGTCAGCGCTCGAAGTGATTAAAAATAAGGCAGACACGTCTGACGCAAAGCGTGTATCTGCTCAAAAATTAGGCGGTGCTGAAAAATTAGGCAATGAACTGCCTAAAAATTGTGCAACAGATTTTGACGATATCGTGCTCAATACTGTTGAGCTGTTCCACAAATTCTCTAACGCTCGCAAGAGCAAAATCTAAAGGATAAAAAAATGACTGACTTAACAATCGCCGGCATCGGCCCGACTATCAACGACAGCACAGGACGTTTGACTGTGCCATTGATGACCGTGTCCGCTGAGCCGTTGACGACAAGCGGATTGGGCGCTGCGAGCGCGGCGACTATCGTTGCAACGGAGGCTGGAGACGGCGTATGGCATCGTACTACGCTGACATGCACTGCAACGGCAATCACGATCAGCGACGATGCTGGTGTTGCTCAGTATGGCGGCGTCAAAGTTTATGATTTTCCGGCTGGCCTGATCAACATTCAGGGCGCGGTTATCGATGGCGCTCTGACTGCTGGCGTGACCGGCACGATCATCGCGGCGTTTGAGGGCGGGGTTGCGCTCGGCACTGTGACCGCGACGACTGGCGCGACGCTAACGAGCACCGAGGCTAACATCATGCCGGAGGTCTCAACTACTACAGCCGCTGCAAAAATCGCCGTGTGCGATGCTGTAAGTGTGGCTACTGCGCTCACAGAGTCTGGCGCGCGCTGGCTTGACGGCACTGCGACAGCTATCGATATGTTCCTCAATTTCGTGATAGACGATGACGCGAGCCACACTGCCGGCACTGCGACATTCACCGGTACGATCACGTTTATTTGGGCAAATTTAGGAGATAAATGATGGCTAACGTACAAGTCCATCTGTTGGACGGTCATCAACTGTCGGTTGATGAAAACGATCGTTTGGCAGACTCTAGCGTGCAGTCACTAAACGGCGTTACGGCGGGCACTGCGTTGGCGAGTAAATACGTCAAACTAGATGCTAACAAAGCGGTTGACGTGGTGCGCACTGCGTCACTGCGGCTCGGTGCGTCCGGGTCTGAGACTGCCGTTACTGCAGACGCAGCGGAACTGAACATCATGGATGGCGTGCTGGCGACGACTGCGGAAATAAATCGCGCATGCGATGTATCGACGCGGATCGTAACTCTGATCGCTACGGGCGCGATCACTGAGGCGTTGCACGAGGGTAAAACCTGTTTGCTAACCGTCGCTGGTGCTTCCGCAACTTACACGCTACCGGCTGCAACGGGTGGAGGCGCGCGGTATCGTTTTGTTGTCGGCGAGGTAAATACATCAAACTATGTCATCAAATCGGTGGCGGGCGCTGACGTGATGCAGGGCACGATTCTCGGGGCATCTACAACCGACTCGGCGACTGACGCCGCGCGCACATGGCGTGCAGGCACTACGGACGATACAATCACGCTCAACGGCACGACTACGGGCGGCGTTGATCTTGGCGATTGGATCGAGCTAGAGGATATTTCTGCTACTGCGTGGTTCGTGCGCGGATTTGTCACGCAGTCAGGATCTGAGGCGACAATGTTCAGCGATACGGTCGCCTAATGTCTAGCGCTCGCAGTCAACTCGCTCACAATAAGGGCTGCAGCTACGGATGCCGAATCCTTCATGCCAAGCTTGCCTTGGCGTCTCCCTCGCTGGCAGGCCGTAGCAAGTCGAATACATAAAATCATGGCGAACGCATCAAAACTCACTGAGAGGCAGAAACGCTTCGCGGATGAGTACCTTATCGACCTTAACGCAACGGCGGCGTACAAGCGCGCTGGGTACGCTGGTAAGGGCAAATCTGCCGAGAATGCCGCATCCCGCCTGTTGGGTAATGTTGGGGTTGCTGCATATATTTCAGCGCGGCAAGTAAGGCTACAGGAAAAGCTCGAAATCACGCAGGAGCGCATCACGGCTGAGTACGCAAAGCTGGCTTTCCTCGATCCTCGCAGATTCTACGATGAGAACGGCAATCTAATCCCTGTGCATAAGTTGGATGCCGATGTTGCCGCTGCGCTCGCAGGCATGGAGATCGTCACGCAACGCGCCGGCAAGGATGCGGATGGCAATCAAGAGTACGAGGATGTGAAGAAGATCAAGTTCATCGACAAGAAGGGCGCGCTTGATTCTTTGTCTCGCACGCTTGGCATGTTCGCGGACAAGATGGAGCACTCCGGGCAAATTGACATGAAGAGCGTATCCGATGACGACCTTGACCGCAGAATCGCCGAAGCATCTCGCAAAGCTGGAATTGCTGGAGCTACTTGAGGAAAAGGCAAGGCGAAAGTCTGGGCGCAAGCTCTTTACCTATTTCCCGGATAGCGGACCGCTTCGACGCGAACTCTACAAGCAGCATCTTGAGTTCTTCAGGCTTGGCAAGAACCATCCGACGCGCTGTTTTCTGGCCGCGAACCGTGTTGGCAAGACGGAAGGCGGCGGCGGTTACGAAACCGTACTGCACATAACCGGGCTCTATCCGGATTGGTGGGAGGGAAGGCGGTTTGATCGCCCGATTGATGCTTGGGCGGCTGGCGATACGAACGAGACTGTTCGGGACATTATCCAGAACAAGCTTCTTGGTCCGAAGGAGTCGATCGGGACCGGCTTAATCCCGGCCGATTTGATCGGCGAGGTGAAGTATCGGCAGAACTCGAATGGGTCGGCTGACTACATCACAGTCAAGCATGTAAGCGGCGGCTGGAGCCGGATTGCACTAAAGAGTTATGAGCAGGGCCGAGTCAGTTTCCAGGGTACAGAGAAAGACCTGATCTGGCTGGACGAGGAAAGTAACGAGGGCATTCGCGCTGAGTGCGTCATGCGGTTGATGACGACGGGCGGATTGCTGATCGAGACGTTCACGCCGCTAAAGGGTCTGACGGCAATCGTCCTTGGCTACATCGGCGATGACGGAATTGATTCCGCGTCGCGCATCGGCACCAATGGCGAAAAAGCCTTTGTGATGGCCGGATGGGATGATGTTCCTCACCTTGGCGAATCCGAGAAGAAACGGATGCTGGCCGAATGCGAGCCACACTTAAAAGATGCCCGATCAAAAGGCATCCCAAGCTTGGGTGCTGGTGCAATCTATCCGGTGCCAGAAGAAGACATCGTAATCGATGATTTTGTTATTCCAGATCATTGGCCTCGCGCATATGGCTTAGATGTGGGTTGGAATCGCACTGCGTGCGTTTGGGGTGCGCAGAACCCGGAATCGAAGCAATGGGCTTTGTTCAGCGAGCACTATGTCGGGCAGGCCGAGCCAGTCATTCACACGAAGGCAATTCAGGGTCGCGGGGACTGGATCCCGGGAACTATTGATCCGGCCGCACGCGGCAGAGGCCAGCGAGACGGCGAGCAACTTCTGCAGGATTACATTGATCTTGGCCTTAATCTGGAGACCGCGAACAACGGGGTCGAGTCCGGCATCTACACTGTTTGGACAGGGCTATCTAGCGGGCAGATAAAGGTTTTCAAGTCGCTGCGCAATTGGCTTTCTGAATACCGTATCTATCGGCGCGATGAAAAGGGTCATATCGTGAAAAAGAACGATCACTTGATGGATGCGACGCGTTATCTGATCGTCACCGGGTCCGACATTATGAAGGTCAAGCCGGTCACAAAAGCAAAGCCACTCGGGCAAAACAGAGGATCAACAGGATGGATGGGAAGCTAAATGACGACAAAATTATCATTGCTGGATCTGCTCGAAGAATCTCGGCGGCTATTGCTAGCGTTGTCGAATAAAATCGATAGCGGTATTGATGTATCTAAACTGAATGTTTGCAAGAATGAAGAAGGATTTTTCCGGATGGATTACTGCGGGTTCGAAGAGCCTATTTCTTTGGATTTGCGCGTTGTCCCGATGGAGCACTTGTTCGTTGGTCCACTGAAGCTTGTTTCGGAGAGATTCATTTCTGAAATGGTCGCAGCAATATTGCGGCACAAATATCCGGTTGCGCGCAATTTTACGCCGAAAGACATAAGGAAAATGTGTTACGCATAAAGGAAGCCATGGCGGCATTTGATGAAAGGATGGTTTATGAATAATCTACTACTTAGATTGCAATCTTTTTCTGACGACTGGTTCGGTACGCAGTTCTTAATATCGCCGTATTTGTTTGCGGTTCATTATCTCTCTTTTCGTCCGGATATAGCGAAATCCGCTGTGCCAGGATCGGTAATTATTATAGACATTGAACGCGCAAAAAGAAAATTAGACTCGTTGCCGATGATTGACCGACGCATGACATTAGAAGAATTTTCACGCAAACATATTCAGCCGATGGTCTCGGCAGAGTTGATGTCATTATGACAAACGAAGAAATTTACGCACAAGGCTACGGCATTTCGGCTGGCGTTGCGAACGACATGCGCGCATTTCAATACCGCGATGAGTCTATTGCGGTGCCAGCGCACCATGTCATGATTGAGTTGCTGGACGGTCGCGAGGTGGTGGATATAAACCGTGTTCGCGAAGTGGCTGAGCTGTACAAAGAGGAGCGCGTATAAATGGGATGCCCTCATAAATCACATTGGATAGCTGATACAAAAATGTTAGCCAAAGCATTGCGAAGCATTGAAGAGTCTACGAAGAATTGTTCGGAAAATGATCTGCGCGAACTGTATAAAAGCGGATTATTGCCGACAGGAATATTGGATTTCTTACTAAAAATTAGAGTATGAAAAAGCAAAAATATGCAATCAAAGTCGCGTCTGATATTGCCATTGGAATTCCGGTAGGCGAGCAATTCACAGCGGAAGACCATTATTTCGGCGGAAGACCGGCAGTATTCGTATGCGTTGATAAGTCTGAGATAACAGGCAATCGCGCAGCGCGACGTAAAGCCGCAAGCAAACGATATATTGTCAGTGAGTTGCGCGTATGAATTTTCTAGATGGTATGAAATGTGTTTATTGCGAATTGACTGCTACTGTATGGAGGCACGGCGGCTCCACTCTATGTGGTAAGCATAATATCGCGACATTGCAAAAGGCGACAGGGTTGCCTCTGCTGGATATACAACACCTAATGGAGCGCCGTGGATGAGCTTCGGAAAACAGTATTTCGTTGTCAATGGCTACAAGGATGCTCATGATTACATGGAAAAGACTGGACAAAGTCCGCCAACCGAAAGCCAAAAATGCAAATGCTGCAATGTTGCGGCGTCATTCTGGAATGTGCGTGGCTCTTTCTGCGCAACGCACTTCATCGGACAGAAATAAATAATGGCATCGAAAGAAGATCAAAAGCTTCTCGACCTCGCGAAGAAGCGGTACAAACGCGCCCGCGATAAAGACAGCAATGCCCGTCAGGAACGGCTTGATGACTTGAAGTTTTCAGTGCTGCTGGAGCAGTGGCCGGCTGAAGAGAAGCGCAAGCGTGAGAACGACCCGAATGGCGCACGCCCATGCCTAGTCATCGACAAGTTGAATCAGTACGTTCGCCAAGTCGTCAACGACATGCGGCAGAACCGGCCAAGCGTCAAAGCGCGCGGCATCAACGACGAGGCCGATGCTGATGTAGCAGAAATATATCAGGGTCTGATCCGGCATATTGAAGATCAGTCCCGCGCGGACCTCGCATACGACTGGTCTGGAGAGTTGGCAGTAAGATGCGGCGTTGGCTACTTCAGGGTGCGGACTGATTACATTAATCAGGATTCATTCGATCAGGAAATATGCATCGACCGAATCATGGATAACGACTGTGTGACGATCGATGATAATTCTGTTGATCCGTCCGGTGCAGACGCAAGATGGGGGTTTATCACTGAGGCAATCGATAAAGACGAGTTCGAAGAGTCGTACCCGAAAGCAGATCAAATTGATTTTGATTTCGATGTTGAGCAGGACTGGTTTGGCGAGAAGAAGGTCGTAATAGCAGAATATTTTTATCTCGAAGCGCAAGAAAAAACATTATTAGCACTAGAGGATGGCACGACTCTTTTGGAGGAGGACTACGCGACAAAAGCGCAGCATGCATTCGAAGCAGGCGAGCAGATCCCGCAAGTCACAAACACGCGAAAAGTTAAAGTTAATCAGTGCAAGTGGATAAAGATGAACGGAAAGGAAATCCTGGAGAAGAAGGATTTCCCATCGCATTACATTCCGATTCTGCAAGTAATTGGCAACGAAGGATTTGTAGAAGGGAAGCGCATACTAAGCGGTTTGATCCGGGCCGCGAAAGATTCGCAGCGGCTGTACAACTACGTTAGGAGCGCATTTACTGAGGCGGTAGCATTAGCGCCTAAAGCGCCGTTCATCGCAGCCGCAGGGCAGATAGAAGACTTCCCGGAATGGGAAGATGCGAACGTCAAGAATTACAGTGTACTCCGCTATAAGCCTGTCGCAATTGGCGGAACTGTAGTTGGTGCGCCTCAGCGGCAGCAGTTTGCGAATGTCCCGAGCGGATTGATGCAGGACATGGAGATCGCTGAGCAGGATATCCAATCGTCGATGGGGATGTACAAGGCGTCCCTTGGGCAGGAGTCCAACGAAAAATCTGGTAAGGCAATCCTGGCCCGGCAGAAAGAGGGCGACACCAGCACGTTTCACTATCCGGACAATATGTCTCGCACAATCCGGCATCTTGGGCGAATCCTGGTGGGCATGATCCCGAAAGTGTATGACACTGCTCGCGTGCTGCGCATTGTCGGACTGGACGGTACGGCAGATTTTGCGCGCGTGGATCCCGACCAAAAAGAAGCCGTCAAAGAAGTCCGCGATGATAAGGGCGCAATCCAGAAGATTTACAACCTTGGCGTAGGCTCTTATGATGTAACTGTTACGGTCGGACCGAGCTACAACACAAAGCGGATGGAATCTGCAGAGGCAATGACGCAGATATTGCAAGGCAACCCTGACCTTATGCAGATCATCGGCGACTTGTACTTTAAATCGCTTGATATGCCATACAGTGACGAAATTGCTGATCGGATGAAAATAATGCTGCCACCGGCCCTGCACAAAGAAGATGGCGGCAGTGATCCATTGCCGCCTGAAGTCCAGCAGAAGATGCAGCAACAGGATGGCCAAATAAAGCAATTGGATGACGTGATCCAGAAAATGAGTGTCGAACTCGAAGACAAGGATATCGAGCGCGATAAGCTGGACATTGAAGACTACAAGGCAAAAACTGACAGGTTAAAAGTCGAAGGCGAGTTGGCGTTGAAGGCCCAAGCGCAAATGGTCGCGCCGCCCGAGCTATTGCAGCGATTCGATGGCATTGAGCAGATGATGCTGGATATTATGCGTAATGCAGGGCATTTGGACGAGCGCGAATCGAAACAGGCCCCTCCTCAGCAATCTGGCGAGCCACCAATGCCGCCTCAACAACAGGAGGCGCCAAGTCAGCCGACACAAGATGTCGGTTTTTTTACGCCTGAAAATCAAGGATAGGAAATGGCGAACTACAAAATATTGGTTGACCAAGTAGGTGATACGACTGCAACAATGGTGTCGGACGCGGCCCCTTTGCCCGTATCCACGTCCGTTGCAGGAACGTCCATGTCTGCTAACAATGGCACGAGTGATGCCGGCACCCAGAGGGTAACGATTGCAAGTGATTCAACGCCGATTGGCAGTCTCACTGAGACCGCGCCAGCGACTGACACGGCATCAAGTGGCATCAATGGCCGTCTGCAGCGTATAGCGCAACGGCTGACTAGTTTGATCGCATTGCTGCCGGCATCATTGGGCGCTAAAACTAGCGCCGGATCGCTCTCTGTCGTGCAGTCCACAGATTCGATTTTCCTAGTGACAAAAGTCCCAAGCGTGGCATCCGGTGCGGCGGCAACAAACGCCACTACTACTGCATACGCGGCGAGCCTAGTCGTAAAAGCTAGCGCGGGCAATCTGTGGGGATTGAGTGGGTACAACTCAAAAGGATCGGCGCAGTTCATACATCTGCACGATGCCACGTCATTGCCGGCAGATACTGCTGTCCCAAAGGTAATTATTACGGTGCCGGCATCATCTAATTTCAGCGTCGATTTCGGTCAATATGGGCGCGCATTCAGTACCGGTATTGTCGTGTGCAACAGCTCGACAGGCCCGACAAAGACCATCGGATCGGCAGACTGCTGGTTTGATGTGCAATATTCGTAGGAGGCGGCATGGCTAACGTATCAATTACACCGGCTGGCGGCGCCGGGGCAACTGCGGCATCACAGGCGCAAATGGAGGCAGCTACAGATAACACGGTGATGGGGACGCCGGCTAATCATCAGCAGCACCCAAGCTCACCAAAAGTTTGGGGGCAAGTTGCTGGCGCTGGAACGTCGATAGCCGCATCTTACAACGTCGGATCAATTACTGACGTAGGGACTGGCGTGTTAACGGTGACTCTCACAACTAATTTCAGCAGCACAAGTTACGCGATTCTCTCATCGTTCAAGACGACTGTCGCCGAGGGATTTATTTTTCAACAAGGCACTCAGGCTGTTGACTCATTTCAGCTGGCATGCACAGATACGATCGGCACTCCGCGTGATCCAGCATTCTACAATTTTGCATGTTTCGGGGATCAATAATGAAAATAGTGATTTCGTGCGTTGATGGCAGTGTCCACGTAATGTCTATTGTCGGTGACGCGGATATTGATGATTGCATCAAGAGGTGGGAGTCCGTCCACGTTGGGATGTACGCAAGCCACCGTTCTATGCCAGACAGTGCGATTCCGACTGATCGTGAATTCAGGGCCGCATGGTCTGACACTACGCCGGCACTGTCGATTGATATCGACATGTCGAAAGCGCGTGCGGTTCATATGGCAAATTTGCGTGCGAAGCGCAATGCTGAATTGTCGAAGTTGGATATCGATGCGACAAAAGCGCAGGACACCGGCGATTCATCCGGATTGGCATCAATCAGGAGTCGAAAACAAGCACTGCGGGACATGCCACAAACAATCAAATCAAAAATTGATGCAGCGAATAGCGTCTCTGCACTGAAAGCGATACAACCAATATGAAAAAGAAAATCATTAGCATGCTATTGGCATTCGTGCCGATAGCGGCGTCAAGCGCCGCATTCGATATGGCGCTATTGCAGCGAAACGCGAACGACAACGGAACGATCGCACATATCATGCCGAGTCCTGCAAATAGCGGAAATGGCATCTTCTATTACAACGGAATCACGCTGACGCCGGGCTATCTATGGCCGGGAACTGGTCTGAGTGTTGTCGATGGTGCGATCAATGTTGACGCGTCAATTTTTTCGACAATCACAGCGGGCGGCGATTTGGTTGGTGCATATCCGAATCCGACACTGACCACGACGGGCGTTAGCTCTGGCGCGTACAGCGCCGTTACGGTTGATACAAAGGGGCGCGTCACTGCGGGGACTGCTAGGTCGTTTAATAACAGCGCGACGAAAACGCTGGTGACTAGCTCAACAGGGCAGGGCGGCGTTGTGATTGATGCCAGTCGAGATGCGCAGGTCAGCTACTGGGTAGACACGTCAATTACGACGAATATCGGCGGCACTTCGTCTGTCTCGATCTTCCTTGAAATTGCATCGACGAATTCGGCAACTGCAGGCGATTGGACAACCCTTTCAAAGCAATCCAATGGTAACACCATCACCCTCGCCATCGCCCTGCAAAGTGTGCAGCCTCAGGCGCTGAATCTGAATGCAGTTATCCCGGCTGGGAAGTACATGCGTATTCGCTATGCGACAACTGGCACGGCGTCGGCAACGTACGGCGGCGGCCAAGAAGTTTTAATGTAATTCAAAAACGTATCGGTTCGTTCTAACCGAGTCTGGCGCAAGCCAATCCCTAAGCGGAGCAATAAATGGAAAACCAAGAGTCAGTTGGAGAAGTAGTCACGTCCGTAGCAAACGATAACGCATTGGTAGTGGACCAAACGGGAGAATCGGCAGCAGAAACCACGCCTCCGCATGAGGACACTGAGACTCACGCGGAAGAAAAAATTCAGGCAGAAAAGACTTTCACGCAAGCCGAACTTGATGAAATTCTAGAAAAGAAAACCGCAAAACTTGCAAGACAACGGGATAAGGAGCGGGCACAAAGAGCTGAAGTTGAACAGGAATTGCAAAAGTTCAAGCCAGCTTATAGGCCGGATGGTGAGCCGAAGGAAGATCAGTACGAGACCGCCAAAGAATACGCACAGGCTTATTCCAAGTGGGAGCATGAACAGGTGCGAAGAAGTTACCAAGCCGAACAAGCTCAAAAGGCTGATGCCACCTTCAAGGAGCGCGTGAATGATTTTAGGGAGGAAATGGAAGATGTCCCCGATTTCAATTACGACAAACTAACACGCCTTCCGCTATCCGATGCGGCTGTAGATGCCCTATTGGATAGCGACATGCGTGCTAAGTTGGCGGTTCACTTGTTGGCAAATAAGGACGAAGTAGACCGCATATCAAAATTTTCCCCTGCGCGTCAAGCAAGCGAATTAGGCAAGTTGGAAGCAAAACTATCCGCTGCGCCAGTAAAAAAAATATCTAAAGCGCCAGAGCCAATCACTCCAGTCGGAGGTAAGGGAAGTGTTGTTTCGGATGATTTGTATGACCCGAAACTACAAGCCAATACCGATGCGTGGATTGTTGCCTACAACAAGAAACAGGCAGACAAGCGACGGCGCTAAACCGTCAAATATAAAAAGGAAACAAAATGGGCAATGCACTTATCACCTCCTCGATGATCACCAATACAACTCTGGCGGTCATTCACAACAATCTCGGTCTGGCTGGCACAATTGATAGGCAGTACGATGATAGCTTCGCGAAAACTGGCGCCAAAGCAGGTGCGACAATCAACATTCGTCGCCCTGTTCAATTCCAGATCCGCACTGGGAATACTGCGTCTCTGCAGGATATCAATGAGACTACCACGCCCCTGACAATCGGCGATCCGATCGGTATCGACTGGGCATTCAGCGATGTTGATTTGACATTGACTATTGACAAGTTCGCCGAGCGCTATCTTGAGCCTGCAGGCAAGAGTATTGCTACTGCACTGGATATGCTGGTCGCCGCCAAAGTCAACTCGGTTGCCCAATCTACCGGTACGCCTGGCTCATTCCCAACCACGCAGGCCGGCATTGCTACCCTGATGACTAATGCTGGCGCAATTCTGGATGACAGTGCGGCGCCTATGGATCAGCGTTACATGCTGCTTAATCCGCAGTCAAATGCGAAATCCGTTGCTAGCATGTCCACCATGTTCAACCCGAACGATGCCATTTCGAAGCAGTATCGTACTGGCATGATGGGCGCGGCATTTGGGTTTGACTTTATGCGCTCGCAGAACATTCTCACCCATACCAATGGCGCATGGGGCGGCACTCCGCTGGTCAACGGCGCGAGCCAAGGAACGACTAACACGGGGGCGACTGATAACCCGTATGCCTCCACAACCTCGCTAATCACAGATGGCTGGACCGCAACCACCGCCACTATAACTGTTGGCGACCGCTTCACCATCGCCGGCGTCAATGCAGTCAATCCTGAGAACAAGCAGGATCTTGGCTACCTGAAGCAGTTCGTTGCGACCACTGCGACCACTGCGGACGGTTCTGGCAACATGACGATCGTCATTTCTCCGGCAATCATCGCTGGCGGCGCATATCAAAACGTCACCGCACTGCCCGCCAACAACGCAGCAATCACCACTATCGGCACCGCCGCAACAGCGAACGCGCAGAACGTGGCTTACCACAAAAACGCGTTCACCCTGGCGACAGTCGATATGGAACTGCCTGGCGGTATGGATATGGCATCTCGCGCATCAAGTGATGGCATTTCGATTCGTTTCGTGCGCGGTTACGACATTCTGAATAATCGCCGCATTTGTCGATTCGATTTACTCGCCGGATTTACTGCGCAGCGCCCTGAGCATGCATGTGTGGTGCAGGGATAGCAGCAAAGAGATCGCCCCAACCAAGGCCAGCATGGCATGTCCTGCTGGCTCATTATCTGTGAGTGAAAATGATTGAATATCCAAAATACCTATACAGCGCGGCAGGCGCTACTCTCGTCCTGAATTCGAAAGAGGAGGAGGCGCTTGTCGGAACGTGGTGCGACAGCCCTGAGAAAGTGCTGGCGTTAGAAGTGGCCGTGCTGGATGCCGCCCCGACCGATCCAATTGACGAATTTTCAGAATTAACTGGATCGCAAGATGATGTGCCGGATGAGTCGGTTCAAGAGCCGTCACGGCCAAAACTCGGGCGCCCGTTCAAGGTTAAATGATGACCACTGCAATCGACCTGATCACGCGTGCGCTTAATGGCACAGGGAGCCTCGCCGCTGGTGAAACTCCGGATTACGATACGTCTGCAACGGGGCTATATTTGCTGAACGATATTCTGGATTCGTGGAGCCTAGATAGGCTTTACGTGTTCCAGTCTTTCAAGGAATCTTTCTCGCTAACATCGGGGACGGCATCTTACTTAATCGGGTCTGGCGCAACATTCAATACAACACGGCCAACTATCATTACAAAAGCCCACTTGCGAATAAGCGATGACGATTACCCGATTGATATCGTAGACGACAGTGGATATGCCAACATCACGACGAAATCAACCAGTACAGGGTATCCGGAATATCTGAACTACAATCCGACGATGCCATCTGGAACGATCAAATTATGGCCGGTGCCGCAGGCGAATCAAACGCTATTCATTGAATCGCCGAAGCAATTGACAAGTTTCACCGCGCTAACCACTGATATCGTTCTTGCTCCCGGATATTCTCAAGCGATCCGGCTGGCGTTGATGCAAAGTTTGGCTGCCGAGGGACTTGGGAAGGTGAGCCAGATTCACATAGACCAAGCCAATGATTCGATATCCAGATTGAAAACAAGGAACTCGAAAGTGCCCGTTCTGCATACTGGGATGGCCGGGGCATCCCAAGGCAACATCTACAACGGGTTCATGTAATGAAGCCGATTAACCTATTCGGACTAGGGACTCAATCCAGATCGCCGAACGTCACGGCACAGAAGAGAATCAATCTTTATCTGGAATTCACGCAGGATGGAGACAAGACAAAGGTTGTCGCCTATGGCACGCCTGGTCGTACGGAGTTTGCTGACAGGGGCGCCAATCCGCTACGAGGAATGCATGCTTTCGGGCTGTACATTTACATCGTTCAGCAGGGGGCATTCTGGCGAATCGATAGCTCTGGAACGGCAGTCAACAAGGGATCCATCGACACCGTTCAGGGTCGCGTGAGCATGGCCGATAACGGCACGCAAATTATGATCGCAACAGGAACGAGCGGATACATATACAACACGTCCACTGATGTTTTTGTGCAAATTACCGACGCGGATTACCCTGGTGGCGACACAGTAGCATTCAGCGATGGATTCTTTATCGTCAATCGCCCATCAACCGGGCAGTTCTGGATTTCTGCATCGTATAACGGGTTGTTATGGGACGCACTGGACTTCGCTACAGCCGAATCCAACCCGGACAATTTGGTTTCCGTAATCGCAGACCATAGTCAATTAATCCTGCTAGGAGATGTTTCAACAGAGTTCTGGTCTAATACCGGGGCGCTGGACTTCCCATATTCCAGAATAACTTCGGTTGAATGGGGGCTTGCCGCGCGCTGGTCTGTCGCAAAGTTTGAGAACTCGATTATTTACCTTGCCAAGAACAGGATGGGCGAGGTGCAGATCGTAAAGTTGAACGGGTATTCGCCAACGATTGTTGACACGTCAGATATAAGTTACCTGATTAACAACTACACGACACTCAGTGATGCATCCGGCTTGAGCTACATGCTCAATGGTCACCCGTTCTACCAGATAAATTTTCCGACTGCTGGCGAAAGCTGGCTGTATGACGGGAAGAGCGATTGCTGGAGTCAACTAAAAAGCTATGACGTTACCCGCGATCGCGCGGAGATTGGCGTTACATACAATAACAAAACGGTCGTTTCGGATTACGCCACCGGCATGATGTCCAACGTAGATGGTGACGTATATACCGATAACGGAGGCCAGATAGTAAGCGAGCTTATCGGACGGCATTTGGTAAATGGCCTTGATTTGTTCACAATTAGCGAGCTACAGGTTGACCTGGAATCTGGCGTTGGGCTGGCAACTGGGCAGGGATCGGATCCGCAAATCATGTTGCAAGTATCGCGCGACGGCGGTCACAACTATGGCAGTGAGAAATGGCGGTCCATGGGGAGGGTTGGTCAATACCGCGCACGTGCAAGGTGGCTCCGACTAGGAGAGGGGCGCGATTTTACATTCAGGCTGCGCATATCCGATCCTGTGAAGCGAGTTCTGATCAATGCCTGGATGATGGGAAGTTGAGATGGAAAGGCCGCCAGAAAACGAACCATTCTACGTCCCTGACAGGCCTACGCCGAATGCATGGATAGTGTGGATCAATAAATTATGGGTTACAGCTGGGAGTGTTGATAACAGTGGCGCGACGGCTGATCGTCCGACAAAAAATCTATTCGTGGGGCGCCCATATTTCGATGCCACATTGGGGAAGCCAATTTGGCTAAAGTCGGTACGTCCCACTGTATGGGTAGACGCTACTGGAACATCTGTTTAATTGAATGGGGGGGGGTGATGATTGAAATAGATTTGCATATCCAGCACCACTTTTCTGACGGTGTGTACGCGAAACAAATGGTCCTCAAAAAGGGCCATTTTGCTGTCAGCCACAAACATACATACAACCACATGAGCATATTAGCTTCCGGAACCGCCGTGGTTGAAGTTGATGGAATCGAAAACATTTATACAGCCGGGTCGTGTATTGAAATTTCTGCGGGCATAGAACACAAGATAACCGCACTGGAAGATGTCATCTGGTTCTGCATACACAGGACAGATGAAACTGATATCGAAAAAATAGATCAAGTATTGATTGAGAAAGAATAATGCAAAATTTCCTGAAAATTGCAGAGGGCATAAACGTTTTGCCGCTACAAATGGCAATCGTTCGACAGCCTGAATTGTTCGGCAAATATAAGCATAGATCAGCCGCATATGATTCCCCGCACTCTGAAATGTCGGACATTTGGGTGCGCTACAACGCCATTGAGAATTTCGAGAAAAGTCCGGCGAATTTCAATGATTCACACGAATCTGTCTGGTACCCGGGGTATCACGCCATTCCGCAAATCCGTCCGATTATTTTTGGATTAATGGCGCAGGTGGAGGGTGAGCGCCTTGGCGGCGTATTGATTACAAAAATTCCACCTGGCGGCAAGATCGCCCCCCACGTTGACCGGGGATGGCACGCTGAATACTACGAAAAGTATTACATTCCAATTCAAAACGACCAAGGCGCTGTTTTCGGTTTTGAAGATGGCGTTATAGAGCCAAGTCTTGGTGATGTGTATTGGTTTAACAATAGCAACCCGCATTGGGTTGAAAACAATTCTTCGCGCGATCGCATAGCGCTGATCGTTTGCATTCGTTCTCATAAAGGGGGGGTAGCATGCCATTTGCAGCAGCAGCAGCAGTAGCGGGGGCGGTAATAACATCAAGGGCGTCGAAGAAAGCATCACAAACTCAGGCTGACGCCGCAAGAGATGCATCAGATACGCAATTGCAAGCAGCGCGTGAATCGAACGATCTACAAAAGCAGATATACGATCAAAACCGTGCAGATAGTGAGCCATGGCGTACTGCTGGCGTCAATGCATTAGGTAAACTCGATTCTTATAGTGCGCCGGCTCAAGCGCTGCCTACAAGCGGCCCATTTGGGAATGCGAATATAGGCAATAGTCGTCAAGACTACGCTGATGCCCGATTTTCTGGCGAGAAGAACGTGCCGAATGTCGGCGCATGGTATAGCAAGGTTCTTGGCCGCCCTGCTGATGAGGCTGGCGAGGGATACTGGGAATCTGAAATCAGGAGCGGGAAAAATCCTGATGAAGTGTATAAGGCATTTATTAACGCTGCCGAGGCGGGTGGTGCATCCGTTAATCCAGAATATAAGTCTTGGCAACAAACAGCCGATTCTAATTATGCTAATGCGAGATTCTCCGACCCGGATTCGGCTTATGCAAATACAGATATCGGCAGTGCGCCAAGTGAGTATCGCAATCCAGATTTGACTACGCAATTCGGCAATGCTGATTTCAAGGATGCAGATTCTGCATACGCAAATCCTAAACTTCAGAATCTCTTGGCGGATTTCTCAGCAAAGGATTTCCAAGAGGACCCTGGATATCAATATCGCCTTGAGCAGGGAAATCGTGGCGTAGAGAATAGTGCGGCAGCAAAAGGATCCCAACTATCTGGAGCGACATTGAAGGCACTTGGCCGCTTCAACCAGAACGAAGCGAGCAACGAGTACGACAAATCGTTTAATCGTTTTCGTACGCAAAAACTTGACCAGTACGGGCAATCTGTTGATGACTTTGGACGCACAGAAGGGCAGCGACAAGAGAAGTATGCGCAACGTGGCACGCAGTACGGCCTGGATGAGTCGCAGCGGCAATCAAAGCTTGGGCTGGATACGTCCAACTATGGGCGTGCTGATGCGCAGCGTGTTGACCAATACGGGCAGCGGGTAGACAAGTTTGGCAGGGACGAAACGCAGCGCCTGAATAAGTACAGCCAGCGAGTAGACGAATTCGGGCGACTAGAAGGCCAGCGCAAGGATCAATACGGGCAGCAGGTTGACCAATTTGGGCGATTGGAAAATCAGCGACAAGATCAATACGGACAAGCTACCGATTTGTATAACAGGAATGAGAACCAGCGCATCAACCAGTACGGCATCAATACCGACCAGTATAACCGTGGGACGGCAAACGAATTGCGGGACTACAATAGGCTGGCAGAAAGAGCCGGGATCGGTCAGCGGGTTAATGAAAGCAATGCCGAGGGCGCAACAAATTATGCCAATCAGGTTAACGCGAATACCACCAATGCTGCATCAATGGCAGGAAAATACGGGATAGCCGTTGGTGACGCTCAAGCGTCTGGAACAATCGGCGGCGCCAATGCATTGGGAAGAGGCCTGAATAGTGCGTATGGTGCATATCAGAACTACCAAGACACACAGAAGAAAAGTGGGTACGATGATGAAATGGCGCGCATCCGTGGTCAATTATAATTTTTGGAATATATATGCCACTTGAAAATTACGCAGGGATGATTGAGCAGTTCGATCCACTGAAAATAGACCAACAAATTGCGACAACACGCGGGCTGCAACAGCGCAATAAGCTCGCCGACTTCGAATTCGCCGAAAAGCAGCGCGAAGCGACGGATGCACAGCGATTGAATGACCAGTATCGCAATGCGCTTGGCCAGGATGGGAAATTCAATCAGCAAGCATTTGAAACAGGGGTGGCGCAAAGTGGCATTGGCGCAAAGCTCCCATCGATACAAAAGAGTTTTGCAGAGCGAGCAAAGTTTGACCGAGAGGCAGATAAGGATAGATTGGCGACGAAGCTAAAGAATTTCGAAATAGCCGCTCAAATCATTGGCCCAGTTAAAGATCAGGCGACATGGGATATCGCAAAAAAACAAACTGTTGAGTTTTTTGGTCCAGAGGCGGCGGCACAAATGCCGGAGCAATACGACCCCGCACTTATTGAGCAGAGGCGCAAGCAGGCGATGCCGATAAAGGATCAACTCGAACAAGAGTGGACGAAGAAAAAATACGATCTTGATGTTGATAAATTTGGCTATCAGCAGAAGAACGACGCCGCAAATCGCGGGGTGACTGTGCGCGGGCAAGACATCACCATGCGCGGGCAGAATATGACTGACGCAAGAGGACGAGAGGCGTCCGAAATTTCCAAGGATCGCCTTGCATTCGACAAATCGCCGCAAAAAGCCATATCAAAACCAATGTCAGCGACGATGCAGAAAGAACTGTTCGAGGCCGACGATATTGTTCAATCAAGTCAAAATGTGATAGATATTCTTAAAAACGCCAAAGCCACAAACAAGGGCGCTTACTCAGGGTTCGGTGCAAAAACACGTGCAGTCATTCGTAGCAATCTGCCCGGACAGTCGCCGGGGGCAGATGCAACTATCGACCTCGATAATATGATGACAGGACAAGCACTAGAAAGCCTGAAGTCTGTATTCGGGGGGATGCCGACGGAGGGCGAGCGAAAAGTCTTGCTTGAGATGCAGGCATCATCCGACAAAACGCCAGCGCAACGCGAGGCGATAATGGATAGGGCAATTTCAGCATCGGAAAAAAGATTAAAATTTAATTCCAGCAAGGCCCAATCTTTGAGGGATGGCAGCTACACAACAAGCAGACCGGGCGCCGCCGACAAGGCCGCTCCCAAAGGGCCGAATATCGATGACTTGTTGAAGAAATACGGCGGGTAATATGGCAGATATCAAGCAGTTAGAGCGCGCACTTGTTAATGCCGATGCGGCAGGCGATGCTGGCGCTGCCAAGGCGTTCGCGGATGAGATTAGAAAGATGCGCGCCACTACGCAAGAGCCAGCAGTAAATCCGCAAGCCGCGCGTGACGCACAAGCGAAGGAAGGCGTCTCCGATAGTGCTGTTGTTGGCGCTTTGGCTGGCCTTGGCTCTGGTGTTGGCAGGGTTGCGATGGGCGCACAACACTATATCGGCAAGGGCTTGGATGCAATCGGCGCAGACAAGGCCGGTCAATGGCTTGTTGATGATGCCGCAAAGGGCCGCGCCAAACTGAAGGGTGAAGTTGATCCATACAAGGAAAAAAGTCCGATTGCGACAGGCGGCGGTGAGTTGACAGGCGAGATTGTCGCCACATTGCCGGTTGGCGGCATGTTAGCCAAGGGCGTGCGCGCTGTTGCGCCTGCCGCCACAGGATTCGCCAATGCGCTCGCATCTGGCGGCTTCACGACCGGCAATAAGCTGGCACAAACCGCATCGCTTGGGGCCAAGGCTGCCGACATGGGCATTCGGACTCTTGGGGGCGCTGGCACAGGTTTGGCGGCGACCGCGTTGGCCAGCCCAGAAAATGCTGGTATGGGCGCGCTAATAGGCGGTGCGCTTCCGGTGGTTACAAAAGTTGGCGGTGCTGTTGGCCGAGCGATTGGATCTGTCACAAAGAAGGGCGGAGAGCGTCGTGCGATAGAGGAGATTGCCGAAACCATTGGGCAAAAAAACGTTCGGCAAGCCATGGCCGACATTCAGTCTTACTACCCAAAAGGCGCGGAGGGCATACCGGTATCCTCGTCCGGGGTTACAAAGCTGCCTGATTTGGCGCGACTGGAACAAGGTTCGCGTTTGCGTGCATCTCCCGCATGGTACGACTTCGACCTAAAACAGAGCAAGGCGGTTGCAGACAATGTGATGAAGGCAACCGATGATGCTGGCGAGTTATCTGCGCGGTTCGCCGATCGTACGCAGAACTGGGCTGATAACTGGGCAAAGGCATCGGGCAAAATAAAGCCTCGTATATTCGCCAAACGCATGGGCGCGCTATACGACGATTTGCAGCAAGCAAAAGCATCGCCAGAGGCAGTCAATGGCGAGGTTGCGGGGGCGCTGCAAGAGATCGAAGATACCGTGATGAAGTTCGGCAAAGGCTTCACGCCAGAGCATTTGCAAAAGCTACGCGCCGAGTTCAACGGCAAGGTCAAGCCAATGGCGAAAACCGCCATGAAATCAGCTCCTCGCGACAACCCGGCAATTAAGAGCCTGATCACTGAACTTGACGACATTCTGAATGCATCGACCAGCGGGAAATGGGATAAGGTTCGTCAAGGTTACGCAGAAGATACCACTAAGGTGCATGCAGCTAAAGCCGCGCAAAAAGTGCGTAATTCCTTCATCGATCCTGAAACTGGAATGGTTAGAAAAGCGGCGGATGCGGATGGCGACATTCCCCGCATCACCGATGCTGGGTTGGTACGAGCCATGGATTCAGCGCGTTTGCCGGATAAGTCACTGGCATTAAGCAAGAATGCAACGCAACGCTTGGAGGCAACACTGGACGCATTGCGTAGGCAGAATATCGTGCAAGGCGTAAAGCGCTCTGCATCTGCTGGAGGCGGATCTGATTCCGTTGGCAATGCACTTGCATTGGCAGCTGACACTGGAAGCGCAGGCGGTAACGCATTAGTTCGTGGCGTGCTAAATTCAGGACGCCGAGCAGCCCTTGGGCGCAAGGATGATGCAATGGCAAATCTTTTAATGTCGCCGGATGACCTTGCTATTGCGCTTCAGACTTACCTGAATCACGCAAATCGTTCACCGAACGCTCTGTCTGGAACCTCGTATCGCGCGTCTCCTTTGACGATTGCCGAACTACTTGCCTCCGAACGTCCATAAATCCGTAGATGACGGCAAGCGCGAATATCGCAATAATCTTCACCCATAACCAATTCACGTATTCCATGTTGCACCAGTTCTAATCAAAAACAAATTATACCGCGCTCATCAGTGAGCGGATTGCTCGAAATCAAAGGCCAGCAAAGCGCTGGCTTTTTTACGCCAAAAGGAAAAGCATGTCAGTGAAACTTGCGCCTCAACCGCGCCAGCAGTATGTAGATGCGAACGGAAACCCGTATGCTGGCGCGAAGCTGTTCTACTACGCGGCTGGCACTACGACAAAACAAAACACATACACTACATCTGTAGGTGATGCTGCCAATACGAATCCGGTCATACTGGATGCATCAGGCCGTACCCCGTACGGGGTTTGGCTAACTGAAGGCGTGAATTACAAAGAAGTGCTAGCGCCCGCTACAGATACAGATCCGCCAACATCGCCGATCTTTACAGAGGACGTGCTGACTGGCGTCAATGATAATTCTGACGCGGCAAGCCAATGGGTGTCCTCTGGCGTAACGCCGACCTACGTAAGCGCCACACAATTTTCCGTTCTAGGCGACAAGACCTCCACATTCTTAGTTGATCGCAGGGTGAAGATAGTAGAGACGGCCGGCACTGTCTACGGATACATATCGGCATCGGCCTACACGACACTCACAACTGTCACGGTCGTTTTGGATAGCGGGACACTGGACACCGGAATAAGCTCGGTTCAAGTCGGTATTTTGACAGACTTAAATAGCGCAATACCGAGCACTATTACGAGAAATACAACAGCGCAAACCCTCACGAATAAGTCCCTGCAGGATTCCACTACTTTCATCATCGACAATGCCGACACGACAAAGAAAGTGCAGTTTCAAGTTTCTGGCATTGCGACCGGGACGACTCGCACAATAACGATTCCTGATAAAGATTTCACGCCAGCGGCTATCGCTACCAACACCTTCACCGGATTGCAAACGCTATCCGGTGCATCGCTTATAGATGCGAATGCGACGTTAGCTGCACACGCGACAACGGCTGCCGTGTGGCTGCTCGGAAACTACGTGACGCTAACTGGTGGGGCCACCGTATTTACAGACGTGGCAGACGCGCCACAGGCTGGCGCTGAGGTGGAACTATATTGCAATGCTGCGCATACGTTCACGAACAATGCGAATTTGATTGTGGATGGCGCAACTGACTTTGTTGCGGCGATCGGGGATAGAGTTCTTCTGCGTGCTAAGAGCACGTCTGTTTTTACAGTGCAGCCAATTAGACTTAGTGGCGTACCAATTATCCCTCCGGGGTCTAGCGGGAACGTACTAACATCCAATGGCACGACATGGGCAAGTGCTGCACCGCCGCTTAATGCAATGACTCTGCTTTCCACAGTAACAGCTAGTTCGTCAGCTACAGTGGATTTAGAAACCACGTTTAGCAGCATATATGACGCATATATGATTGTTTGCAGTGGTGTTCGGGTTGCGACAGACGCTGCTAGCTTGCGTGTTAGGCAAAAAATAGGTGGCTCATACATTACTACGTCCACTTATATCTATGCGCAGGTCGCCATTAACTCTTCTTCAGCAGCATATTTTAGCGACAATGGCAGTGTCGCCAGTCCGACAACAAGTATTAATGTCACGTATAACACTGGCAATGCTGCCGATAGAAGCATAAATCTAACATTATGGGTAGCCAGTCCGACTAGTACTGCCCTCGAGAAAACCATGTATTGGATTGGCTCTGGCGTTAACGCATCAGGCGAAGCTCAAACATCACAAGGAGCTGGCCATAATACCGGGACAGCGGCATTAACCGGAATTCGATTTTTCGCCTCCTCCGGCAACATCGCTTCTGGCACATTCCGTCTTTACGGCATTCAAAATTCATAGGACATGAATATGACATTATACCGCGCAACACAAGATGGCCAAATTCCGATGACGCCAGAAGAGGAGGCCGAATTCGAGGCTTCACGCGTGCCACCGGCACCAACAAAAGAACAGATCAATGCGCCAATCCTCGCGCAACTTGCGGAAATAGGCCGGAAGCGAGAGCGACCAATGACCGCGATCCTATTGGGCGATCCTGACGAAGTTGATGGCAAGACCGCCCTAGAACGACTCGTTGATTTGGAATCGCAGGCGATTGAATTGCGCGCGCAGTTGGTAAAATAATGCAATTTAAGTTGACCATGGGAAACATTAGTATTTACAATGTTTCCAGCGGGATATTCCGTTAAACATGGGGATGCGAAATGATTCCGAGCAAAATAGACTTCACGCGGTGGACGCGCGAGATCGAAGACCAGACTACGACGCCAATCTGTGTCGGGGATGGCACGGTATCGCCAATCGAGATGATTTCGTACCGTGCTCATCACAATTACAACCTGTCCGGCATGGGGCTTTTCAATGATACGGCGGTCTATGAGAATAGAGTCGGGCAGAATGGTGTGGCGCCAGTAGACGCCTTGATCGTTGGATCAACTACCGGCATCGGTGATGAGGCGCTATGGCCATTCAACCCAGCGAAGTTGACCGACACACCGCCACCTGCTTATTACTCCGACGCTGCGACACAAAAGATTACGTATTTCCGCGCGATCGAACTGACAAAAGCGGCGATCGACGCGGAACTTGCGAACGCGCATCCCGTGCTGATTGCCGCAGATATCCCGAACTGGCTTCCGAAGGTAACAGGATCTACTGAAACGCAAAACGATATATCGCACCCAGCGCAATACGGTGGCGCGAATTGGTACCAGAATTATGGGAAGCACGCATTCAGTCTTTGTGGGAAAAATGATGCGATAGACGGTGGCGTATACCTTATCGAGAATTCGTGGGGGCAAGCGTGGGGTGATAATGGCATTGGCGCAATCAAATATTCTGATATAACCTACAACAGGGGATCGAATTATATCGCGGACGGACGGCTTAATTTTTACTCCGCGTTCGTCATTGACGGCTTTGCAGACATGGACTTCCGCCACACTGCGCACCGGGAACAGGCCACGGAATTGTACGTTTCCTTGTTCAACCGGGCACCGGAACTGGGCGGTCTTGACTACTGGGCCGGCACGCTGGATACGCAGTCATTTGCCCAGGTGGCACAGTCGATGTATGATTGCGCACCGGCACGTGTTATGTATCCGGCAAACATGAGTAATGCAGCGATCATCGGATCGTTCTACACAAATGTGTTGGGGCGCGAAGCTGATATTGAAGGCGGCGCATACTGGACCTCCCATCTCAACAATGGAGACACAAAGGGCAAGGTTATCACGGATATGATCATCGCCGTGCAAAACTACACCGGGACTGATCAGATTTGTATCTCATCGCAGAATTTACTCAATAACAAGGTCACGGTTGGCGAGTACTACGCAATCACGTTGCAGGCCCAAGACCTGACCGTGGCGCAAAATGCATTGACCGGTGTGACAGCAGACGTTAACCTGATCGGGCAGATTGAGATGAATCTCTCAAATCAACTCGGGTGGGCATAGATTTTTTAACCAGCAGTAGAAGAAAGGCACTAAATTATGAAGAATCAAATTGGCGGTGACGGCCCTGAAAAGAAAACTCCGATGAAGGTCCCCGTTCCCGTCGAACCGGAAAAATGACATTCAAATCAGACTGGGAAGCGCGGATTTTCGCGCTTTTTCTCATTACGGCAACCGAGTTCGTGGCGCAACTGGTTCTCCCATTTGCGCCACGGAATGACCTGTATTTTGTAATTTGTGGGACCATCAACCTTGGGGGGCTGTTGTTACTAACAGTTACCGAAAGTAGGCAATTTATGGTAGATTTGACGAAACTCACTTTCTTGCAATTATGTCTACAATTCCTTGGTTGGTGCCTGTATTGCGCGTACTCCACGGCGCATTTCTACAACTGGAGCATCCACATTGTTGTGGCTGCGACGTATCTTCGCATCTTGTGGCCGTGGGATGATGCGGCAACTAATACAGACCGTTCTGATCGGCTGCTGGTTCGTCGTCATTATCGCGTACGGTCGCTTTATACTTCTGAGGTACCTCAATGATAGACGTTCTAAAGGAAATGTGGGAAGCCCTGACAAGGCCGCTCGGGACATGGATCACTAGCATCACGACGACAGCATACGGGGCTGTCAGTTATTTTAGCTTTCCTGTTTTGCATGACATACTCTCGTTGCTTTGTATGACTGCTGGCGGGGTATCGTGCCTCGCGCTGGCAAGGGTTCACTGGCGTCGTGGCGATCTAATCGAGATGCAAAAAAACGTTATTAGACGCGGCGACAAAGTGGATGACTGCGATGGCTGATATTATGCTGGGACAATAATGTTACTGACACTACTCTCGATGTTCGGCGGCGGCCTGATGCGCCTGCTGCCGGAAGTGCTGGGCTGGGTGAACAAGAAGACCGACAACGCGCACGAACTCGCGATGCTGGACCGTCAGGCAGAACTGGAAAAGACGCGATCGGTTGCTCGTATGGATGAAATCGATATGCAGGGCAACATCGACCAGGCGTTAGCCCTGCTGGATGCGCAAAAGACCGCGTTGCAGGGGCAAATGCAAAAGATCGGTATCGGGTGGGTCGATGCACTCAATTTTCTGGTGCGACCGGTGACCACCTACTACTTCCTTGTGCTGTACGGATTGGCGAAAATGGCAATGTTCATCCTTGCCATGCAGTCAGGGATCGGCGGCTGGGAAGCGATCCTAAAACTGTACGACGCGGAGGACCGCGCGATCCTGTCCGGGATACTGGCATTCTGGTTCGTCGGACGCGTGTTCGATAAAAAATGACCTATGCCGAAACACTCGATGCGCTGTGCGGGATTATCAAGCAATTCGAAGGCTGCAGGCTGGCGGCCTATCGCGATATCGTCGGGATCTGGACCATCGGCTACGGCGAAACGCTTGGGGTGCGTGAAGGCATGGTCTGGACGCAGGCGCAGGCGAATCACGTGCTGCGGCAACGTGTCGGCCAGTTCATGCTGGCGACCTTGAAGCGCTGTCCGGCCCTGCACCTGGAACCTGCAGAACGGACGGTGGCATGCACCTCTCTGGCCTATAACATCGGCGTCGGCGCGTTTGGCGCGAGCTCAGTATCCCGCAAAACGATGCGGCAGGATTTCGCTGGCGCGGCGAACAGCTTTCTTCTCTGGAACAAGGCGGGCGGGCGAGTGGTGCGGGGGCTGACCATTCGACGCACGCTTGAGCGCGCAAAATATCTGGGAATGGCATGATGGTGCCGATATAATGGCATCCCGGTCTGTCCCTGAATGCTTTCAGAAAGCGCTGAAAGCTTTCTTTGGCCCGAAGCCGACCGGGCCGACGCAATAGTCGAGCAGGCCCGGGCGCTTCAGGATCAAGCTAGGGCGCATGGTCTTTATTAAGCCCTTACTATCGGCATCGTCCATCCAACAAATACGGATCTACCCGCATTACCAAGTACTCCGTGGCTCTTCCTGTCGTCGAAAATAAACCAATCTCCGGCGAGTGGCGTGAAAGAGCATTTCCCCTGCCTAAATTTCAGTCCATCATTGTGCAATGTGAGAACCATTGTATACCCATGAATGTCATCAATATGTTTTACGGCGCCAGCGGTAACAACTACATCTCGCCCCTTCCCAGTTTGCACAAAGCCAACTGATTTTTCGTGTTCTCGGGCATGAAATGCCGTGGCAAAATGCCGAAGCCAGTCAGGCTGCTTGTACGTACAAACTTCATCGCCAGACCAGTCTTCGGCCTCTTGCTCATCGTAAAATAATGAGGCAAGATTGCATGCGCCGTCTCTGACCTGTTTCGGCAAAATTACAGTGCCATGTATTTTAACGATATCGGATGTTTTCATTATGATATTCCGTATGATTGTAGGCTTTCTCTTGTGGCTTACAACTCCACCGCCGCCTAGAAATGACCGGGAGTGAACATCGGGATTGACCACCCTAAGAATGCGCCTCCCGCCTTAGAGGCGATAACTTGGTGGTATTTCCTATCGTCAAAAATGAACCACTCTCCAGCCTTAGGAGCGAACGAAGAGCGCCCTTGCTTAAACTTCAGCCCCTCATTATGCAGGACCAACATGACAATGTTGCCATGCCAGTTGTCAATATGACGAACACAACCCATCGTTGCCACCAGATGTCGATCGCGGTCTGTATGGCTGAGCTTTATGTATAAATTGTGCCCAAGAAATTTATTTATAATCGGCTTTAGCCAATGCGGCTGAGAATAGACCTCGATAGAATCCTTAGTGATATCAGCGCTGAACGAAGCGGCCAATTCTGCCGCGCCGCTTATAACGCTGCCAGGCAGTTTGAACTGCCCCTGAACGCCTTGCGCCTTAACTCTGCTCATTTATCCCCCTACGCCCTTCCGGCTGCCTGATAAAGGCCGCTCAGTTCTAGCGCGACATTATCAATTTCAGTCTTGACAAGTTGCGCAGCTGGATGGTTTGCGATCAACTCCTCGAACATTCGATTGAAGCAGTCAATCCGATCAAGTAGCTCATGCTTATGAAATTCGTTCAGAGTTTTCATTTTGACTTTTCTTCTGTCGTCAGACAACCACGAAAGAACATTCTTGCCGAGTATTTCTTCTGTGGGCCATAAAATTCATCGGCAGGATATTCCATCATTGATGCCATATCTTTCGCATCCTCTGAACTATTGGCATTTATTTCCCCCAGATTACGGACGACGGAATTCCCCTCCATTCCTTGATCGCTATAAGAATAAATAACCCTGAATATAGCCATATACTCCTACGATCTTTTATTTGATTTACAAATCATCCACATGAATGCCACAAATCCTACCGCAGCACAGATTGGGCCAACAATATAGTTGCCGATCGCTTGAATAACCTCTACGCTCAATTCCATACGATTCCCTTAAAATTCATGAAAATATACCGAATAAAGTCCTTGCGTCAAATTCCGTCGTGCCAAAGTTCCAGCACATATAATTCTTTCATATTATGTAGTTTTTTAAATGACTCCTCAGGATTGTTTTTATTTTCCCATTCGCGAAGTTTTTGCGGCCCACCGGCCTTTATCCACTCCAGACGCGGTTCATCGTCAACTGGTGCGCGATGCCGCCGCATTTCAGCCATATATGCGGCGTAATGCGCGCCCCATTCCTGCTTAGTTACTGGGTGGTCACAAAAGTAGATGTCGCTTGTGCCATAATCGCCACAGGCGTAAGAAGAAAACATGAAGTAGTGTAAATTTTTACTTAGCCCAACATCAAGAAGTTGGTCGCGCATTTCAGAAAGACTCTCTTCCCTCTCCTCTTGCTCGCGCTTTATCCGGTCAAGTTCTGCGCGCATTTCAGGTGTGACGCGCGGATATTGCTCGGACAAGTCTCCGTCAGCCCGCGCCTGATCGCACTTCGTGCGCCATTCTGACCATTCGCCAGCTGCCGGCAAGTCGAAATCTGCGGTCGCGGGTGTTTTTGGTCTAGCATCAAACATAGTTTTCATGCGCGCCCGTTGTTCATCTTCGATCTTCAAAATCCGCGCAGACATCTCTGCCGTATCTTGTGTTCCTGTTATCATTTTTCGACCTCTTTCTTTGGAGGTTGTGGTGCCGGCATCCATTTCGATGAGCAACCTTTGAATGCCCGAATAGCGTCCGCACAATCGCTTGCCGTCATTGGATTGACGTAATTATTTGCGCTGTCGCAAACTCTGGCCGCACGTTCATATGCATCATCACGTATCTGAATCATAAAATCGCTAATTGGTTGCGGCGGCTGATTCGCGTCATTCAGCGCATCGCAAACCTTCCTTGCCAGTTCGTCTGACGCCACCGTTATTTCAGAATTCTTAATAGACTGCTTTGAGCAATAAATCTCATGCTTGTGGTCGGAGGAGTGGACCTCGCCCATGCCAGGCGCGTGCCATTCTTTTGGCAGTTCTTCAATGGTGTTTTGTGCGGGCGTGACGCGACAGTTCCAGTGCTTGGCGCCGCCCGAGAACACCAAGCCCACAATTGCGCAGGCATCGTTGTTGCACCACACACCAATGTGCGCGTCAATTTTTGGCTCTGATCCACAAAAAGGACAGGGTAAAAGTTCACTCATGATCCACCTCCTACTTTTGTGCAAACATATTTTTGGTCACTCATGATCAAATGAAAATCGCCAATCCCGAGCAATCCGAGTATCGCAAAGACAGCGATCATTGCGCCAACCCCAGCCATAAAATCTTTCATTCCATTTCTCCAGACTGTATTTTTTCGCCAATCTTAGCTGCAGCCCGGACGATTGCGCGGCAGGCTGCTGCACGTGGATTGCCGTTGTTTGGCTCGTGAATGAAGATAGAAAATTCTCCAACCATTGTCATGCACTCATCATCGCCCGGAAGTATGAAAATTTGCCGATCAACAGCAAGTTTTAGCGCGTCGCCGTAATCATTTAGCGGCTTCCATACATCTTGCACTCCATACAACATAACACCTTCATACCCATAACCTAGATCGGCAGGGCTGCACACGACTGTTTCCCCGATAGATAGCGCCGCAAGCTCCAATAGTTTTTGATCGCTCATTCCTTGCCTCCTGACTGTGGTACAAACGCCATCATGTTAGTCCAAACGTCAGCAGCATGGTTTAAATACTCAAGTTGGCTAAACCGTACGCCCGCGCATTTCATTTCGTAGGTTGCCTCAACCGGAACCAGTGCCCACCCGATAGGGCATTGTTCACCTTGTGGGACAGCCTGAAATCGCGCAGCTATTTCTCGCGCCGCCTGCAATACGCGGGCTTGATTCAGCTGTGTATCTAGGACACGGCAAATCATGCCTGCGATCTGCTCAACTTGATTCTCACTCGCTATTGCCATTCTGCCCTGCGGCAGAGGGGCCACTGGCTGCACGATATGATCCGATGGGGCGGCAATGCGATCATCACGCTCCGCAAGATAAAGTTCCTGCGCCATTTCCAGCAATCGAACAGGATCTGGCAGCGAATGCCTCTCGCCTCTCTTGCCTGATATTTCTTCGCAAAACTTTATGGCAAGCTCCTCTTGTTCCGGCGCCATCACATCAAACTGCGGCTCCCATGCAGCCATAACACCAGATGCTGGCTGTACTGGCGCTGCTTGCGCAATGCCTTTCGCGTATGCCATAGCACGACCTTGCCAGCCCTCCCATAGTGATTGAATGTGGGAATGGGTGTACTGGTCTCGGCCCCACGCGTCCGTATTGCGGGAAAAATTTAAAGTTTTGAAGTGCGCCTCAAACTCTGCGCGTTCAATATTGTGGTTAATCACAATACTGCTCCTTGTTGTGATTGGGCGGAAAAGCCAGTGCCATCGCACGCATTGCATTGCGTAGTCGGAGCTTCATCAATCCCTGTGTGCCTCACACCTTCGCCATCGCAGCGAATGCACAAATTCGTCTCTGCCAACTCGATGCCCGCATACTGTTGCGCCGCAGCTTCAGGACAAATTTCCTCATGCACACCGCTCGGCGATACATTGCAGTCGTGACAGACTACCGGCTCGACGCCGCCGCGAAGATCATCCACCCATGTACTGGCGTTCTGCACGTCTTCCCATGCTTTGGTTCCGCCCTTTACCATTGCAGAGAAGTCGTGCCCGGCGGCGAGCTTGAGGCACGCACGCAGCTTGTTCAGGACTTCATTCGCTTCAGTGCCTTGAGGCACTCCAGATTTTCCCTCCGCAAACGCAATATCCCAATATTGGCCAATCAAATCCTCGAATTCGGCCATAACGCGCACATTCGGCGCACTGGATTGTGTTGTGTCAGTCATGGCGATTCTCCTTCTTTTCGTGGGTCGTCTTGCTCCCAAAGCTCGCCGATCTTGGTTATCGCAAGAGCCTTAATTTCCTGGGCTGTCAAGCGACAACCAGTGCCGAGCTGGCTTGCTTTGCACATCTTACTAAGTACGTCCTGTGCCACATCAAGCAATGAAGTCGTCACGATCCCTCCTTGGATTGAGATGCGGCTATTGCGGCGCGAGCGAATGCAATGCTTCCAGATCGGCACAAGACCGCTGATCCGGTAGAAAACTCTTCCGCTATCTCCATGATCTGATCATCCGTCATTTGTACTCCGTTTGTTTTTGCAAATTCACCATAGGCCTTGTCTGGCGCGGTGGCGGCGAATACGTAGAGCAAATCCGACCATGCTGCGGCGGAATCAGCTTCTATGTATTCGCCCAATGCGTTGCGCAATTGCTCCAGCGCTTCTTGATAATTTATTGTTGTCATGACTTCGCTCCTATTTGAGATCGCCGATCATCCTGGAAATTGCCAGTGCGGCGGAATACGCCTGCTTTGATTGATGGCCAGTGAATGCGGTAACGAGATCGCAGCATCCTTGCGCCTCCTCAAGCGCCTGATCCCGCACCTTGTCGGCATCGGTAGACGGATGGGATTCGAAAAGAGGAACGGCCTTTGCATTGTGATTCGTCAGATCGTCGCATGCTTCATCAAGATCATCTGTGAACCATTGGTTGCATTCCAGTTCGATACGCCATGCAACAGGCGCATCCTGCGCAGAACTGGATTTCAACAGATACGGAAGTACGTCTTCATGGACCATTTTGAGTTGGCTCAGATTGTCGAGAATTTTTACCGACTTCGGATTATCGGGATCAGCGAGAGCGCCGACAACTTGATATGCTTCGCTGCATATCCTTGATAGTTCCTCGACTTGCTCTTGCAGTCTTTTGATAGCGCTCCATGCTCCATTAATCACGCCACCCTGCCATGATTTTGAGTAACTAGGGATCATTCTCTCCAGACCTTCGATAGCCTGCTTGATGTCGTATTCGAGTTGTGCGTTCACGGCAAAGTTTCCTCAAAAGTTTCATGCTGCTCGCCAACGAGGCGAATTCGCGCAGAATTTGCGCATGTCATCATCCGAATACGCAATCCGATGTTATTGCCGGACCTGCTCAATATGCGAAATCAGCGCAGTGCAAATGATTGGCCAGTCGCTGTCGTGGTACAGCATTGCGGCGCGCTCGCGGCCAGCAGGCTCGAACCCGATGGTGCGCAGAAAATCGGCGGACAACGAGAAACCGAGCCGCGCGCCGATCTTGCCGAGTGTCAGCGTCGGCGGGGTAGAGGGTGCTGCGGCTGGCGTAATTTCTCGATATTCATAAGCAGGTACTTTTACACCATCAACTTCGCGTGCCGGTACCGATACGATAGCAAGTTGTTCACGAATGAAAGTTGCGTCCGGCTCTGGCAATTGCGTTTCGCGCTGCGCCTGCGCGGCGACCAGCACGGATTCCTGACGTGCCGCGATGGCCGCATCATCAATCAGCTTTTGCGCGGCAGCCTTCTCTGCAAGTTCAGCCCGCTCACGTTCCATTTGCGCCTTGACTTCGGCGGCGACCCGGGCGACTTCGTCGGCTTTCACCTTGGCTTCGGCTTTGACGCGCTCTTCCTCGGCGATCTGCGCGCGCAGCGCTTCGGCTTTTTTTGACTCAGCGGCAGTATGGTCGGCGATACGGGACTTGATCAGCGCGACCAGATCATCGTTCTGCTTCAGGACAATGGCGGGCGTATCAGAAAACAGGAATGCGTGATCCTTGGCCAGCTCGCGCAAACTGTTCAGATTGATCTCGATCTTGTCGGCGATCGCGTTCGCCTCGATCTTGGCGTTTGCCAGCAGCGTGTCACATGCATTGCGCAGGCTCATGACAGTCTTCAAGCCCTTCATCGCGCCAGCAAAATCGGGGGCCTGGACATTGGCATATGGCTTGCCGATGCGCTTGTTTAGATGCGTGATATGCGCGGCGAATAATTCGATGGACTCCTGGCGGATCTCGACGCGAATTGCTTCCTTGCGCAACTTGACCGCGTTCTGCAGTGCCAGCCGGGATTTCCTGGCGATATCGACGTACAGCGCCACGGTGCGGCGCATGTCATCAATGGAGGCAGTCTGCGCCAGCGCGCTCGATTCAGCGGCCTCCAGTGCATCCTGGGCTTTCTGCAGCGTTTTGACGGCGGCTTCCGCATCCGCGAATCCCTGATCGGTCGAGGGATTGAGGTCTAGATTTTCAACAAAGCGATTCAGCTTCGAGCCGAATAGCTCCAGATTAGATATCAGGCTGATTGCGCCATTGACCTGAATTGAAAGAGCGGGCAATCCCATCGTCGGCGCGGCGACGGCAACCTGGACAACCTCGACCGGCACGTAATCGACTAGGTCTTTTTCAAACTGGGCCCATCCGGCGATGATGCGCATGCGCATTTCCAGATCGGGTTTGTACCAGTGATGCACTTCCTCTACCAGCTCGTCGTTTGTGTCCCACTTCGATGCCATGAACAGGCAGCGCTCGGCGTCAGAAACGTAAATTTGCTGGTCCATTTGGACGCGCAGGTATTCCGGCAAATCGGCGGCACAAGTTGCGGCGCGGATTGCGTCATTCAGAGACTTATGTTCCCAGATCGTTTGTTCATCAAGCGTTATCCCATCAAATGAGGCGCTGATTTTTCCCTTGCTGCCAACAACTGCGTACAGGTCATCGCCGATGATTTTCTCGGCCAGTTCCAATGCCAATGCCTCGTAGTGGTGGCCGTCATTAAACCGGGACTGCGTTCTCGCATCGACTTCCGGCACTATGCCGGTGAATCGTTCGTGCAACAGCTCCGAGCGAGTCTTGTACGGCGACACGCCCAACATTGCCGGCGCATCGCTGGCATTAAAAGAAGTGGCGCGATGCGCATGCCATTCCGGGGTTCCAACGGTTACGTCAATCGTTTTCATGATGATCCTTTTATTCAGGGGTGTACTCGTCGCCCAGTCCTGCAACGAAAGCGTTCATTGATTCTGTTGTGGCTGGCGGCGATTCTGGCGGCGTGTCCTTAGTCCACGATCCGATCTCTTTCTTCTGCGCGGCAGTCAATGGCGCTTTCGCCTCAAGGAAAATAATCAGTTCTGGCGCAGTCTTGCGGCCTGACGCCACGATCTTTTGCCACGCCGCTTTATTTCCGTCGAACTTTTCATCGGTGCATGCCTCGATTTTTTTCGGCTCCGGCCTAGTCTTCGGCGTGATATCGATCTCGGCACTTTCCGCGATTCGCTCGGCTTCGTCCGCGTCGTAAATCCCGACATAGCCAAACGACAGGCGAGCGCACTGGATCATTGCTTTGTGGCGCAGCATGCGTTTCGGGTGAGACTTCCACGGTATCGAATTATCGCGATGGCACTCGCTGAAATATTCTGTAACCGCAATCGGGTGCGATCTGTCCTTGCGGAAAATCGTGCAGGTGCACTCGCTGCCGTCATCTGGTATTACAAATGTCATGCCATCGAACTGCGGATGCTCGTTGATAATGCGCGCCCATCCGTCAACACCGACCACCGGCACGATGCCGTTGTTCTTGTCCGGGAAAGCGTAAATTTCTTTGGTCCACGGGTTTAGTCCGTATTGATTCGCCACAATCATCAATGCGGTCAATTGAGCATCTGATACCTGTCCCTTGAATGCAGTCGCCTTGAGCGTTTCCATCAATCCAGTGCCATCGCCCATGTCTAGGCGCGTGGCGAGTTGCTTTGTCAGTGTTGCGAGCGCTGTGCTCATAGTCTCGATCCTTCGTGTAGTTTGCGTTTTATCTTACTCATGAGGTTGCCGCCGACTTAATCTCGGCATCCCGTTCTTCCACTATGCGCCGGAATGTCGCGGCAACGTCAGTCTTGACTGCGGCCACATACTCGCGACTCGGATTTAGCAAATGGCGCGTGTTTGCGTACTCGTTGCTAGTTAGTGTCTGACCGAAAACCCCGAAAGCCGCGCCCAGTAAGGCTTTCAAGGCTTTTTTCTAAACGAAGATTTCCAGAAAAATATATCGCTTGCCCCACAAATTTTTTAAAACAGTCAAAATGCCGCACTTTTTCGTAAATCTTCGTTTTGCAAATCCGCCAGAAAACCATGCTGGGCGTGGCTTTCGGGGTTTCCGTTCACGCACTAGTTAGTTGCCTCATCATTCCTCCGGTAGAAAAATTTCTTGTGGTCCGCCGATTAACTGACGATAGCCTGCCATTTGTTTTGCAATTTCAGGCGTATGCTCCGGTTGCGTGCAGCAACGCAGCCTCATCCCATACGGCGCGGGACCCCAATAGCACTGAACCCACATGCTGAGCGGCTTCTTTGCCTTCATCCTGATATCCTTCCTCTCCATTACAAAGACCTCACTGAATGAGCTCTCTATTTCAACTACTGGACGGCCATTAGATGTTAGCCCAACAAAAATCGCATCAATCCATTTGCTAGTCAATGCTTCAATCGGATCACCGCGCCTTGCCGCCTCTTCGTTAAATTCGCTCATTATTTCTCCTTATGCAAAATGTTTGTTGAAAATACGCTCGATAATTTCGACCTGTTTTTCGCTGAGTTGTACGCTCAATTTCCGTGTGCCGTACGTGGTCATGCAGGACTCGATAAACGAATCCTCCCATGGCGTGATGTCCTTTGTGCCGCGCAGGCCATCAATGGTTTCCAGCATTTGTCCGATACTTTTCATAGAGTGGATCCAATCCAGTCGGCGACACAAACCAGCACAGCGATGCACAGCAGCACCAGACCTTGATGCGCGTCGGTGTAGTCGCTGCCGGCGAACAGAAGCCATCTCATACTGCACCTGTAGCTTTGGCGATTGCTGCGTCGGCACAGGTCAGCCAACAATCGAATCCAGCTTTGCTGCGCAGTCCATCCAAGTCACACTCATTCCGCAAGCGAGCTAGCACCTCAAGCAGATCATCATGAACATTCACCGCTTTGACGACATATTTTGCCATGGATTCGGCCTGCGCGAGATCGCGCATGCCGAAGCCGGATCCTGCGGTGCTGTAACTAATCTCGCCGACCATGCTGCCCGTTGAGTCGTGTATGCGAAAGGTCTTGTGCATCCACTTTTTCCCCGTGCGTTCGCATGTTATTTCCATAGCCTGCTCATTGCAACTATGCGTGTCAATCGACAGCGGCAGTAGATTTCTTATTGACATTCCAATCTCCTTAAAAACAAAAAAGCCGATCAGGTTTCCGATACTCCCGCCTGGCAGCGTTACGGTTTTTACACCGGGAGTACCGAAACCGAATCGGCTTCAATTTATCAAGCTGCCAGGCATTGATAAACATCATATTACACTATCATTTTTTCTCGTCAAGCTCTACAAATTGGCTCTTCATGCACACAATTTTTAACAACCTTCCTTTTGTGTGCTCAAACGTCGCACGTAACGACTTTATTTCTTTTTTCACTTCAGCCAGAAGGAAATTGTGCGCATCTCCCCATGTATCGTGATAAGTATAAAAATCACAAATTTTATTTTCTCTCCGCTGCTGTTGCAGCCCATCAGATCTCTTGTATTCAATGACAACTTGCTTTTCTGTTTCTCTTAATACCTCTACGGAAGTTATCTTCCCGCAGCTTAATTTGTATTTAATCATCATTAGCCTTAATGTGCTCTGCGAATAACGCATATACGCCAGGAGTCAAGATCAGTCTCATGTAGTTTTTCTGCATATCTTTTGCGTGCTGCTCGCTTGATTTAGCGAGGTCAAGATACATTTCTTTGTACGGACGGATATCTAGAATCTCAATTTCTTGCTCTTCAATCTTATCTCGCATGCCAAGTATCTGCTCGGCGAAATCAACAATATTTTTCATATATTCCTCCAAATAAAATTAAGCCAGCACGATGGCGCACACTGGTTATCATCCTGATGGGCGACATCATTCTGAATATTGTGCGCCGGAGTTGTTATACGGATCTCACCCCGCATAACGTACCGCTTATCGCTCACCACCCTAGGCCTGAGTAGCGTGGGTGGTTCCTTGCTAACTGCGTTAACCCATGCAGCCATCGCGCCAACAAATCAAAGGAATGGCCATTACCCCATTATTCAGTCAGATGCAAACTGTGTTGCACATGACCTCTGCACGAACTTACGTGCGTCCTTTGATTTCTTGGCCCTCCGCACTGACCCGGCAGAGGTTAAGGTGTTGGCGCTCGGTGCTAGCCCCGAGTTTCAGTTCGCGTAACGATCGCGCTTCTGGCGTAGCGTTAAATACATGTGTCTTCCGACATTCGCCAACAAGTTAAGCGGCTGATGAGGACTTATGAGAGGCTCGGGGCGCATTGCTGCGCGCGTCGCTTCTGCCAGTCAGCCACCTAACTTGTTGCCCCTCTCTTACGCGGAAGGGCTTTACGTGTCGGCTACCAGCTATTGAGTGGGCGGGTTTGTGCGGCCACTTGCCCACCTCTATTTATTCAGTGACCGTCTCTCCGATCTGTCACGGCCTACGGGCTCCGTTGCTCCCATGCTCACGTTTGGTTGGTACGCTAAAACACAGCTTCTTTTCAACCGGGGTGACGTTCGCATTTCTCTCTACTGCAATCCAGCGACACCTCACGGAATAAATCCTATCACTACTACCTTATCCCCCTTTTCGAATGAATCAACCGGGAATGAATCGAGACAATCCAACTCCTGAATTGAGTTTAACTCATCCAAAAATTCATCATCGCCACAGCTGCCAATGTACTTATCATCAAGGTGTGAATAATCACCCTCTTTGATGAAGAATTTGATAGCAGACTCGCCGCATTGGTCAAAAATAAAAATCGTTTTCATTTTTCGTCTCCGTTTGTTTGTTGTCGATGTGAAGAAGTATTGCAGACAAAAAAGAGATGCGCAAGCTATTTCGAAAAATAATTATTTCGATTTCGCGTTGCTTTTGTTGTCAGTATGTACTAGCATTAGGAATGTCAAAATTTCAAACATCCAGAGAACTCCTGCAGTCACTGCTAGACAGTGGAATGTACTTAACGCAGATATCAAGGAAGGTAAATTATCATGTTTCCGCACTATGGAAGGTGTCTACTGGAAAGCAGGATGACCTGCCGTACAGTATCGGGAAGCGCATTGAGTTGCTTAATATAGAAACGATGAAGAAATCAAAAAAGAGGAGCAAAAATGAACATAAAGAGCGCAGAAATACATAAGGAAAGAATGATAAGAAGTGGCTGGATCGAGCTGGTGGAAGGCGAGCATACGATTGTCGATGGACGATATTTTACAATCGGCAAAAACTCGCCAATTATCACGATGTCAGGTGGCTGGATTTCAATCTACGACAACAACAAATCAGCAATTACGATATTTGGCGGAAGAATCGATATCTTCGGTGACAGCGCACCTGTGATCGCTCAGTCAGGCGGCTTCATCAATATCCGCGACAGCAGCATGCCAATAATTACGATATCCAGTGGATTTATCCATGTATTTGAAGGCAGCAAACCGGTTATCACAATGTCAGGTGGCGTTATTAATACATTCGGCGACAGCGAGCCCGTTATTACGCGATCTGGCGGCTGGCTCAACGGGGCCGGCTTGAATAACATGCCAAAAAGGAACAATAAATGACAACGAAGACGACTGGCATAGAGCTGAAAGCGTTTTGCAACGATCCGGAATTTTGGCCGGATGGCGTGATACACGAAGAAGAAGAAATAATTGTAAATGGCGTTGATTTTTTAGATATGGGTGATGCTGATATTAATGATATACAAGATGACGACATTGTAAAGATCTCGTACGGCATCGTTTTTAAGGGCGATGAATATAACAAACTTGGCTCGTTCGAATCGTATTTCAAAAAATGGCAAAAATCGAAAAAGATCGACATCTTGATGGTTGTATGCGACAAGGATAAAACTGAGCAAGTTCGAGCTGCAATCATCACGGCAGGAGGGAAAGTAAAATGACTGATGAGCGGATGTTGGAAATAACCAGACTCGCTAAAGCCGCATTCATCGCGAGCGATCGGGTTGTTTCGATGGGCATGATGAATCAACAAAATGATTTTGAGGAGAGAAAACAATATTATGTTGCTCTCGCCCTCGCGAAAGCAGAGATGATGGAGACTTCGCGCTTACTTGAAAATGCAATCAGGCAAACAAATGAAGGAGAAGTAAAATGAAAGTGACGATCCCAGCTCATAACACAATTTCCAAACATGTTGCCCGTTTTATCTTCAATAACGGTCCGCAGACGACAGAAAAGTGCGCCGAAATGCTAATGTGCCGAGGTTACTCGAAAGAGGGCGCGAATTCTGCTATCGGACGCATGCTAACTCACCTCCAGCTATGGCATATGCACGATAAATTGGCATTAAGCGACCAGATAATCCGGCATTACAAAAGAGAGGCGGCGAACGGAGGAGAAGTTGTCCCACCGCGCGTTGTCAATTTGTTGGCTGCATCTCCTCTATCGAAAAAATACATTCCGAGCGCAGCTACAAATCGTGACGACGCTGGCGAGTACGTACCGCACACGTTTTACACGTCCGGCACGTCACCCGAGACTTTGATACGAGGCGCGGCATGATATTCGCCGACACCAACCAAGACAAATTCCGTGCCGCGACAAGCAACATGCTGGAATTGGTGCACATTCGTAAAAGATGCGCATGCGGGAAGACAGTATTCGCGAAGCAACTGGTGCAGTACGGGTGCTGCCAAACGTGTTACAAATTGAAAGGGTGAAAATGAGGCGCACAGGCTGGTATCAAGGGCATCAAAAGCCTATTGTAATCGGCGTTTATGAGAGGGAGACGTATACCGATAGATCAATTTTGTATTCATTTTTTAACGGAAAAAAATTCATGAGAGGGCGCTCTAGCATAGAGCAAGCCATGGCAGAATCGTGCAATGAGTCCTGCTTCCAAAGTTTTCGGTGGCGCGGACTAGCATTCGACCCAGAGGCGACAAAATAACATGGCCGAAATAGTATTAGCAAAAGCGGCGAATGGCGCCCTCATCCCAGTTGACCAGCAAGGCCTTGATTACGTTTTAAAGATGAAGCTGGGCGCCGGCGTCACGGCAACGGTTAAAAGAAACAACAATCCAAAGTTCCACGCAAAAATGATGGCACTGTTCAATCTCGGGTTTGAATCATGGGAGCCTGAAGAATTGGAATATAAGGGCGAGAAGGTCGCGAAGGAGTTCGACCAATTTCGGAAAGATATTACGATCCTGTCCGGCTACTACACGACCAGCATAAATTTTAAAGGCGACGTACGCCTGACGGCAAAGAGTCTCAGTTTTGCGAATATGGGGCCAGAAGAGAGGGAGGAAGTTTACAGCGCTGTAATCAATGTCATCCTGTCGCGAGTTCTGAAAAAATATACTCGTGATGATCTCGAAAATGTACTCAACCAGGTATTGGGGTTCACGTGAAAACACTAACAGAAAAACAAAAATACGTACTCGAATTTATCCGAAGCTATATTTCATATAACGGGTTCCCGCCAACCAATTTTGAGATATCGAAGCATTTCGGCTGGTCATCAGACAATGCCGCGAATGAGCATATCAAGACACTGTCGAGCAAAGGAGCGATATCCATGGCGCGCGGTGTAGCGCGCGGCATAAAAATCATCGGCGAGGGCGGCCCGGATCCTGCCAAAATGGAGCAAGCCCTGCGCGACATCATCACGGTATCGAATGCAACGCAGAATGCTAAACTGGCTGAATTCTGCGAAAGGGCGCTGACGTGAAAAAAAGACTACTCTGCAGTTTTAGCGGTGGGCGCACTAGTGCATTCATGACAAATTGGTTGTTAGATAATTGTGCAAATGAATACGATATCAAGGTTGTGTTTTCGAACACGGGGCAGGAGCACCAAAAAACACTGGAATTCATCAAGCGTTGCGATGATGAGTTAGGATTTGGAACTGCATGGGTTGAAGCGGTTGTCTATCAAAACGAGCGTAGATCTTCGTCCCATAAAATAGTCACGTTCGAAACGGCATCGCGGGCTGGTGAGCCGTTCGAGTCTATAATTCAAAAATACGGCATCCCGAATATCGCCTTCCCGCACTGCACGCGCGAACTCAAGTTACGCCCAATACGGTCATACATGAATTCTATTGGGTGGGAAACTGGATCATATGAGACCGCAATCGGAATACGTATAGACGAGACTAGGCGCGTCAAAAAAGATGCGAAAAAAGCAAAAATATCGTACCCACTAATCGACATAATCCCAACGGACAAACAAGACGTGAATGATTGGTGGGAAGAGCAATCATTTAACTTAGAGATTCCCGAGCATCATGGAAATTGCACGTGGTGCTGGAAGAAATCTCTTAGTAAGCATTTCAAATTAATCAGTGAATCGCCTGAAATTTATGATTTCCCGCGACGAATGGAAGAATTGCACGGGAGAACTGGCGCCGGTAGCTCAAAGGGCGAGAGCAGAGTCTTTTTCAGAAATTTTATATCGACAAACGATTTATTTAAAGCCGCAGAAATCGCGGATAACTCCGCCATGGGTAAAATGCAGATGGATCTTGATTTGAATGGTGGGTGCTCTGAGAGTTGCGAAGTCTATGCAATGGAAAATCTGTCGTGAAGAGGTCCGAAATCAAGCGCAAGATGCCCATGCGCCGCGCTGCCGTGTACCGCGATGTTGCAAAGGCCAGCGCGCCATTGCCTAAGCGGATGAAGTACTCACGGCCAAAGATGACGCCAATTCGGAAGAGCGCGAAAGATGAGGATTGCACATTGCGGATTACTGGCTTTTGCAACTATGATCCAGAAACAACAGTATGGGCGCACTCTAACAAAATTGAGGACGGCAAGGGAATGGGGATAAAGGCCCGCGATGAAGAGGGGTGCTATGCCTGTTCTGCGTGTCATGCGTGGCTGGATTCTGGGTGGGTGCGAGATAAGGGAATGACAGCCGAATTGTTGTATGAATTTTTCGACGCGGCCAGAAAGAAAAGCCAAGCTATCCTGAGGCAAAAAGGCCTATTGTGAAATCAGCGATAGAAGAAGCGTTCGCTTTGCATTGCAAAGCCAACAAGCTCAACCCAGTTCGTGAATACAAATTTCACCCGTCCAGGCGTTGGAAGTTTGATTTCTGCTGGCCTGATAGGATGATAGCCGTTGAAACCGAGGGGAAATGTTATAGTGTCGCATGTTAAAGCACAATAAATTATGCAGAATATGTGATTCTTCATTCTACGCATCTCCAGGGCATATCGCAAAGGGATGGGGTGTATGTTGCTCAATGAATTGCCGCTCTATTTCTTTTAAAGGAATCGGCAATCCACGATTCATAGATTGCCAAGTAATTTGCAAGAATTGCGATAAGTCATTCCAGGTAAAGCCAGCTAGCATGAGGGCAGGGAAAGCAAAAATTTTTTGCTCGATAGCCTGTAGAAAACTGCATAAGAATGCAACAAAAAAATGCCTAGGCTGCAATCTTGAATTTTCCATCCCTAAATCTAAAGCTAATTTGTGGGTGCATTGCTCTAGAAAATGCCAGTCTTTAACGGCGCTTAAAAATACGCCAAATTGTCAATGCGTAACCTGCGGGGATAATTTTTATAGGAAGCCAAGTGATTTAAGTAGGGGTGGGGTTATTGGAGCAGGGACATTTTGTTCTGTTGTGTGCATGAGTAGGTCAAGGGGTAAAACAAGAATGGAAGACGGGAAATATGCCTCATATTTAGAAAAAATATTCATGGCGCTGCTTAAAAGCGAGGGGATAGCATTAAATGTAACAAGGGAATTTAAGTTCCATCCAGTCCGCAAATGGAGGTTTGATTTCGCATGGGAGCATAAAAAAATAGCCCTTGAAGTGCATGGGGGATTATGGCAAAAAGGAGGGCACACTTCCGGTAAAGGTCGTATACGAGACATGGAAAAAATAAATGAGGCGACCATTCTTGGCTGGAGGGTTTTGGAGGTTGGGAAAGACCACATTGAAAATGGCGATGCCATGCGATGGCTGAAAAATTTATTATCGCAATAAAAATACAACACTGCCGCAGCCATGGGGTATTTCGTATTCAGATTTGACGGCGGCGCAGTGAAAAAAGGTGACGCAATCAATTTTATGCTGAAAGTTCTTGCGGTCCGTCAATAACTGTGAGAATATTTGCCTGTCTACTGCCGACAAGCATGACATGTTTTAAATGAAGCTCACTCAGCTTCTACGTTCTCTAGGGTGAAAGCCCGATGCTTGTCGGCGGAGAATGTAGAAACTAAGTGGGCTTTTTCTGTGCTTAAAAAGGAAATCATATGACCAATACAGAACTTTTGGAAATGCTCGGGACTGATGGAAAAGATGTATCCCGCTATCAGCTGTCATGGCTATCCCGCGATCAGCTGTCAGGGCTATCCGGCGATCAGCTGTCA